>Ga0351890_10184_pt1 | contig 21857 bp, 16 predicted proteins | sample TotcelFGM3001M15_FD_206743 | JGI IMG/M metagenome (GOLD analysis project Ga0351890, IMG submission 206743) | Enriched cells from coal bed in the Powder River Basin, Montana, United States - Total cells FGM rep3 HSBNCT.FGM.300.1.M15 ...
TCCTGTAGGGTGTAGTTATTGTGATATTCCTAGAATGCAGGGGAAACTCGAAAGGCGGCTCCCTGTAAGCAATGTCATCGAATATATTCAAAATAGTTTTAGAATATTACCTTTCGAATATGTTTCTTTTTACGCACCTACATTTACTCTTAATCAAAAATGGGTAAAATCATTATGTACTAGTCTTATTGCTTTAGAAAAAAGATATCCATGGAAATGTGTTACTGTACTTAAGATGTTAAATGCAGAATTAATCAATTTAATGAGCCAGAGTGGTTGTGTACGAATAAGCTTAGGAATTGAATCATTTACAAATACAGCTGCCATTGGATTACCTAAGGTAAAGCAAGACACCTTAAATGATTTTAAGGAAATTGCGTTAATTTGTCGAAAATATAATATAGAACTCAATTGTTTTATTATGTTAGGGCTTCCAGGTGATACACCTCAAGATGTAACAAATACAATAGCAATATGCCTTGAATTTGGTGCAAGAGTACGTCCTACTATTTATACGCCTTATCATACTATGCATGAAAATATGACAGTTGCGGAGATCAATAGATATAATAGACAATTATTCGTTCCCAATTTATTAACTGAGACTATAACAAAAGAATATTATGATATTTTTTACAATAATAACAATGATAAAGAGACAAGAGTTATGCAAAATATTGCTTCTGTGAAAACTAGTATAGCTAGTAAAAAAATCGTCGCTTAAACGGCAACATAAGTGTAAATAAATTTTTTTTCTTATTTAGTAATACCATTATTGCAACACTAGTTAAAAGCAGCAATCCGCCGGCAATAAATGGTGCTTTATAATTATAATTTACTAATGGAATCATGCTAAAGCTTATTAAAGCAGTTCCCAAAGTACGCTGGCTAAGAAGTAACCCCATTAATTTTCCTTGAATTAATTGTGAACTATTTGTTGAAACTAGAACAGTCATATTTGTCATCGTCAAAGCTATAGAAGCGCCAATAAAGGGCAAGATGAAAAATATGCTAAATTGATACTTATTTGTTCCTATGATTAGCAAACATAATCCTAATAATAAAGGAAATAAGATAAGACTATCCACTGTGGTAATAAATTTGCCTACTATGGGAATTAAAATAATGTTGGTTACGGTGTTTGATATGGCAACGATGCTGATAGATATACTAATAATCAATGAAGAATATGTGAATTGTGTTGCAAGAAAGATAGGTAAAAATTGATAGAATGCATCAACGCCCAAGGTTATAAATAGACTGCATAAGAACAATATGAGCAACTTTTTTTCAAATAATGATTTGGCTAATTTTTCAGAATTATTTTTAACAAAATTAATCGTGGCTGTTTTTTGTGGTTCTTTGAACTTAAAAAAAGTTAATGTAAAAAGGGATAAAGTTAATACTCCGCTTATATAAAATGGAGTGCTGTATTTAAAAAACGAAAATATTTTACTGTCAGAAAAAAAATATCCTAATAAAGGCCCGACAGCCCATCCCAATGTTAACGCAGCATTAGTCCTGCCAAAATGTTTTCTTTTTGATGCTTCATTAGTGCATATTAAAGCAAAAGCAGCGCGCGCAATAGCAATATTGCCTTCGAAAAGCCCAGATATAAAGCGAGTAATTAACAAACCATCGTAGAATTTATGAATAATTAAATAACCACTTATTAGTTGTGTACATGAAGAAAAGAATAATCCAAATAACAGAGTAATCCTCTTCCCATATGTATCCGAAAGTTGCCCAAGTAGAATAGCACCTATGAAAAGTCCTAAAGGATATGCACCTAGGACCAAAGTAACTTGCGTTTTATAGGACATCGCTGACAAAAAATAATTTGCTGCCTTAGTCACATGAGAAGATAAAAACAATGGAGCTATAATTGGATAAGGCAATGTCATTCCAACAAAAGCAATAAATATTATAATTTGAAGCAATAGAAATTGATTTTTGTTTAGCATGATAAAGAGAAAAGTACAGCACCTTTCTCTGTTGCGAAGCGTTGTGATCTAAGATTTGGATACTCATGTAGCCATCTATCTACAATCTCCGATTCATCGAGCCGATTAGCATCGTCTAAAAGAATTGTGGCTGATGTTGACAATTTTTCATAAAGAAGAGGAAGAATAGGATAACGAGCCAGCTTCCCCGTCAAACGCGGAGGACCATCGACAATAAGCATGTCAATTTGTGTAGGGATGTCCAGCTTATTCATTGAATACCAAAGATAATCTTCACCACAAATTTCGTATTGACGTAAAGGTGAGAAAATTATTTTAGCATCAACTGTTTCGAGTTTATGTTGACGGATCATATTTTTCGTCTCATTTGCATACTCAACAAGATGCTCGAGAGATCGCAGGATGCCATGACCAAGTTGTTCAAAACAGTAAGCTGCCAATATCGTAGAAACACCGCTACCCGCCTCTACAATTAAGCGTGGACGCTGTGTAAGTATTTGATTAATCATAATCGATGCAAAATCATTGCCAATTGTATACTTTCCAAGAGAAGGCAATCCTGCTTTTAACTGAATATCTGATTCAAACATCGTTTAATCCCAATTTTAAGATAAGGCTTTTATAATATTAACTAAGATGCATCTTTAGAACCTTGTCTATTGATTGTGAATTTATATTTTCATCCCAGATTTGTGCTTTATTAAGTATAGTGGCAATATAATCCGATTTAGCTTCCGTATAAGCTTTACGATCGTGAGAAAATTTTTCTTTTAACTCAAGCTTAAGAGATGCATAAACTTGTGCTTCTTCTGGGTTAGCAATGAGATAGTCCCTAAATCTAATGTACTCATTCCACAACTTATCATTTATCACTACTACATGAATATGAAAAAGATGCTCACCTTTCTCATTAAGTTTTTGCAAATACCTTCTCTCTGGAATGCCAATTTCTAAATCTTTAATATACTCATAACCTACAGCTTGCAGAGGTTTAAGAATATCTTGCTCAGCCTGGCTTAAAGACGTTACACCTATACATATATCAATGGTAGGTTTTGCAATTAAACCGGGAACAGAAGTACTGCCTACATGTTCAATACCTTCAATCCATTTTCCTGCAGTTTTTAAAATATCATTTTTCTCTTCGTGGTAAATTTTAGGCCAATTTTTATCATATTCTTGAAGATGGATCATTATGGTCTTCTCCTTTTGAGTAAGCTCCTCATGAAAAAGAGGAATAACAGATTTAATCCAGACATTATTGTTAAATTAATATAAATCAAGTACTGATTTTGCCTTTTACATCTATTAAAAAATAGAAACTCCGTGAATTTTACCAAAGCGTTGTGCGTCTTGCCAGCTATTAACTAAAGGTTCACCTTTGATATTTAAACTCGTATTTAAAAGAATGGGACATTGTGTTGCTTCATAGAATTTTTTTAGAAGGTTATAAAAATCAGGATTTTGATCATAACGAAGAGTTTGAACGCGACTTGAGCCATCGACATGACAAACTGCTGGTATTTCTTCGCGCCGTTTGCACGGTGCCACAAACTGCATATAAGGTGAAGCCTTAAAAGGTAAATCGAAATATGAAGATAAGTGTTCTTCTAGGATTATAGGAGCAAACGGTCGAAATAATTCTCGATTTTTTATTTTATTAACGCGATCTTTTACAGTTGAACCACGGGGATCTGCTATTAAACTTCTATTACCCAGTGCACGTGGACCAAATTCAGCGCGGCCATGAGCTACACCTATGATTCCCCCAGCAAGCAAAGCAGCTAAAGCACCATCGACATCAAGCTTTCTATCAATATTATGACCAAGGTATGGCCCTTTCCATTCGACCCAATCATTTTTAGCAGCAAGTGCAGCGCCCACACTGTTGCCTGCATCTCCTGGATCAGGAGAAATCCAAATATTATCAAAAAAATCTAACTTAGCTAACTTATAATTAAAAACAGAGTTAAAAGCAACGCCTCCGGAGTATACAAGATTTTTGCTTGGCACATTTTGTGCGGTCCACTGGAAAAGATTTATGAGAAAATCTTCAATGACCTTTTGACAACTAGCAGCTATATTCTCAATATCCGTTAGATGAGTTCGCCAATCTCTAATTCCACGATGTACATTCTTTTTCAACTTAAAATAAGGACTAGGAGTTTCTTCGATAAATTCTCGTTTAATACAGTTAGCATAAATTGGTTCACCGAATGCACCAAGCCCCATCATAATATATTCTTCTTCATTTGGTTTAAATCCAACTCGTTGAGTAAAGGCTGAGTATAATAAACCTAGGCTATGGGGGTACCGAACAGCTAATACTTTCTTGAGTGTGCGCTCATGAGCGTGCCAAATTGTTAGTGTTTCCCACTCACCAATTGCATCAGCAACAACAATTGCAGCATCGCGAAAAGGTGAAGTAAAATAACCCGCACAAGCATGAGCTAAGTGGTGATTAACATATTGCAACGGTTTATTTTTAAATATTGGAAATTGACTTAAATATTTTTTTGGTGAATTGGTTGAAAAAGCATTTCGGTATTGTCCTGCAAAAAATTGGCGAGTACGCTTTATAAATGGACGTTCATAATATATGACTTTTTCGATTGTATTGGTATAACTTAGCGCATCCTCAATGATATCAGAATTTAAATATTTATCATTTTTCTTTCGGCTGTATCGTTCTGCGTGACCTGCATATGTAATTTGATCATCACTTATAACTGCGATAGCGGCATCATGATTAAGACAACTAACTCCAATAATATTTTTCATTTTTTAATCTACTCGTAAATGAAAGGGTCTCGATGCAATGCTTGTCGAACACGTGCTAATAATCCCTTTTGCTTGGTATTCTGTAAAACTTGACTATCATGGAACGATTTAAGTCGTTTAAAATTTTCAGCTATAGGGGCTTTCCGCGATAATCCAACTTTACGATCAAAAATTTCCACTGTACCTGTTCCTTCAAATATAATCGGTTCTGAATTTACGATGCTTTCATTAAGCGCAAAGTATAATTGTTTTTCTCGTATAAATTTTGCAAGTTTATGTGCCCACTCGAAATGGCCCGCGCTATTTGGGTGTCCGCGTTCAGCACCCTTTAAACTATCGCCTACTTGTGTTGCCATATCTCCTATCTTATCTTTAAAATTAAAATAATTATTCTGATCAATGTGAGGTAGGTAAATATCAAGCGCATTGTCGGAATCAATATTTGTATTCATAAATGAAGTAATTGCATCAAAAAATAGGTAGGGAATTTTATGAGATCGAAAGAATGCCTGTAATGATATAATCTGCGTTGCAAATCGAATAGCCGATTCATATTCACTCCAAGCCACTTCCCGATAAATACGATTAAGTAACGCTGCCGGTATATCCACATAATCATGATATGGAATAAGTTGACGCCAATCATCATGAATATAAAATTCACGCCTCATTGGTCCAGACCAACCTATTATAACGAAAATGGAATTAGTAACTTGAGGTTCGGTAAATCCGTTTTCTAAAATCCATGCAATGGTTGTACGAACAATGCGGTCGTTGGAACTCCCAGGGAATCCGAGATTTACTACTTTACGAAACCCAAGCTCACGCCCAAGTACCCCTGGCCAGCTTGATGCAAATCTTTCGTTATTATTAAAACACAGTTTCGTCTCTGGGTCCTCAAACAAACCAGATCCATAGCACATTGAACAGCCATTGGCAAATAATATAGGTTTATTCATTAAATCTCCTTACTATTTACTGTTTAATATTTTTCACTTGCTTCCAAAAGATCTTCTGTTATATCTTCGAGCGCCTCAATAACATTTTGCATGATGTCCCAGTGTGCAATACCAAAACGAATACATGCTTTAAGACCAGGCAAAGTAGAGACATCTCTAATGTGATAACCTTTTTGGTACAGATATTCTGTTACAAGTGCGGGGCTATCTCCATTACTCAGAAAGAAAGTAACATAATTTGCTCCGGAAGGAAGTGGGTACCAATCAGGTTGAATTTCTTTCATTGCAACAATAAATTTTTCTCGTGAAAAAATTATATCCTTACATAAGTTATGTAACTCTGCTTCTCGATTAATAAGCGCCTCTAGCATTTGCAACGCTGGCGCAGAGACAGCTGCCTCTGGTCGCCAACGAGACAAATACTGCGTAATCTTACTAGAGGCAATTGTAAGTGCTATTCTCACGCCCGCTAAACCAAAATATTTAGAAAATGACCTAACAAATATTACATGCTCTCGAGGACCAATGATTTTGTAATGATTTAAATTTGCAAAGCCGGCAAAACACTCATCTATAATTAGCAGGTGACCATGGTTTCCACATTCATCAGCGAGAATGATTATTTCTTCAGGAGAAAAAACAAAGCCAGTTGGATTGTTTGGATTTGAAATCGCGACTATAGATGGTGGATTAGATCGAATATTATCGATTAAAGTATCTAAACAAAAAGTATGCTGTTTTGGTTGACCAAAAGGCACAGTGGTGACCGTTATTCCCCGCAAAGTGGGATAATTTTGCCAACCGAAATAGTTAGGTACTTGGAGAATCATTCTGCGTGTAGTAATACCTAATGCATCAATAATTATTGCAATAATTGGATCTGAGCCAGCGGATAAAGTCATAGTGTCAGCTGGGATTTGCCATTTTTGCGCAATGCGTTCTATAGTCTCTTCTGGATATGGATAAAATTGGATGTTGCTGGGATCAATTGGCCCCACAGAGGCAAAAATATCAGCTAGACCCGGATGTATAAGTTCACAACTTCTAAGATTCAGTGCATTCTTAGAACGCTGCCGAATATGCCGTTCTAATGTTAGTATGGTTTCGTTCAGTGGATAAGATTTCAAGCTAACCTCATATTCTGTATGTGATATACATATAACTTTTTTTCTGTAAAAATTATTTTCTATATAACTGAAGAACTAAAATTACATTACCTCTATTTTAGCTCCCAAAGATATTAAATCGTCAATGAAATGATCATAGCCTCGTGTTAAGTGATGTATACTTTTTATAGTTGTTTGACCAGGTACTTTAAGAGAAGCAATTAATAAAACTGCTGCCGCTCTTAAGTCATCCGCATGCAGTATTTGGTTGCTTTTATTTGGTTCACTTGGAATAATTTCTAAAGTGTTTCCTTCCAAATTTAAACGAAAACCCAACATTAATAATTGCTTAGCATAAGCAAATCTGGATTTCCATACATATTCTTTGATGGAGCTAAAGCCATTAGCACGGAAGAACATAAGAGCAAAAAAAGGCTGATGATCACTATATATTCCAACGCTAGTAACATTGATATGCAGTGGTAGTATTTCAGCAATTCTATCAATTTTAATTGCATTTTCCATAAAACGTAATTTAATACCCATTTTTTCCAAATAGCTTATTTCCGTTTCTAAGCCTTTTTTTACTTTATCTACCGTAATATTAGTGAGCAATAATGGTATATCATGATACACTGATAATGAAATATATGTCATGATTTGGCTGATGTCAGACATGAGATTATAACTAAGTTGCTTACTTTGCATTTGTGCTGGCGATATTTCAATAAAATTCGTTCCATACGTTACTATGTAGCCGATTTGCTCCATAAATTTTAGTAGTTCTGTAACATCTGGTTTTGGATAAAAATTAATTATTTTTGTTTTCCCAGATCTTACAGCTGCAGCAGCTAATATCGCAGTTTTTGTTGCACCAGAAATTAAAGGCCCAGTTAGTATCTCTTTTTCTTCAGAATAATCCATAATATCAATTGTACATTCATTGAAACTATTTATACTTCCGAGAATTTTTCCATTTTCTTTCTGAAAGTTAGCACCAAACTTTTCTAGAATAGATAACATATGATCAATAGGTCTTTTTCCAATGAATGTAGTATTGCCAATTTGGCATCCTCCGCAGTTACCTAATTCAACTCTCTTAAACCGACCTAACAAAACAGGAAGTAAATAAATTGCTCCATGAATGTGCTGGCTATATTCTTCCGGAACTTTATAATCACAAAGTTGCTTTGGGTTTATCAGTAATTTATTATCATAATAATCGACAGCCCCGCCCAATTTTATTATTATTTCTGTCATGTATTTTATATCATCTATTCTAGGAACATTATGTAGTTCAATTACTGTGTCAGTATTGATCAAGGAGGCCGCTATAATAACAGTTGCACAATGTTTATATCCTGATATTTTAATTTCAGATAGATGCAGTTTTGATTGGTATACAATCGCTTCATTATTGTCCCTCATTTCCCTATTACCTATTGTTTTATACATAATTCACGCCATTTTCAAATTTATCAAGGTTAGAGATTCATGGATTAATGAAATGGAGGCCTTATGTTATTTATTGTTTGTAAAAAATCAAAAGAATAAGGGAGGATATTAACGTATTATTATACTTAATTAGGCACCATTTCCAAAATAATTTTTTAACAATAAATTTTTGGCTCTTTGAGACTTTGCGTTGTTAGGTCTATTAAAGAGCATTATAATAATGGCTAAATTTCCCTTAGTCGAGTAAGGGATACTGCTATGTCTACTATGTTACAATTACCTCCCATTCCTGCCGAAGTTCTCGGTCTATCAGACATTAAGATTATCAAAGTAGAATTAACCAAGCAAAATGAATTTATTATTACGGTAGAAAGTACTCAACAAGATACGCATTATCATCAATGCAAAAAGAAAACTCAACCTTATGGGAAAGGAAGAACGCTGCGATTAAGGCACTTGCCAATTTTAGGCCACAAAACCACGATTGAAATCACTCCCTTAAGAGGACGTTGTTTAGATTGCGATGGACAACCTACGACGACACAATCATTGGATTGGTATGATCAAAAAAGTCCGCATACCAAAGCATATGAACAACACGTATTGTTATCAATGATTAATAGTACGATTGCTGATGTCAGTATGAAAGAAGATGTAGGTTATCAAGCTATTCAAGGAATTATTGACAAGCATATCCAAGCAGAAATAAATTGGTCTGAGATAAATAAGCTAGGTTTGCTGGGTATCTATGAAATTAGTTTAGGAAAAGGTTACCGAGATTATGTGACATTACTAACGAGTCGGGTGGGAAATAAAACAAGAATAGTAGCGGTAATAAAAGGTCGAGAAAAAGAGGCAATAAAGGATTTTTTCTTAGATATTCCGAAGAAGTTACGAAAAACGATTATGGCGATTTGTACGGATATGTACGACGGTTACATTAACGCGGCGAAGGAAGTCTTTGGTGAAAGAACACCCGTGATTGTAGATCGTTTTCATGTTGCCAAACTTTATCGAAAGAGTTTAATTTCACTTCGGAAAAAAGAATTAAAGCGACTCAAGAAAACATTATCCGAAGAGCAGTATCGTTCTCTAAAGGCAGCGATTGCGTTATTGTGTCACCAAAAAGAATTTATGACACGTGAAGAGAAAAAAATACTTGAACCCCTTTTTAACTACTCACCCACATTAAAAGTAGCTTATCAATTGTGTTGCCAATTAACAGCAATTTATAATAGTCACATTGACTCAACAACAGCGCATCAAAAAATTAATGAGTGGGTAGAATCAATTACACGAAGTGGTCTTATTTGTTTTGACCGATTTATAAGAACGCTTAGGAAATATCAACCGCAAATAGAAAATTATTTCCAAAACCGAGAGACTAGTGGTTTTGTTGAAGGATTTAATAATAAAGTTAAAGTAATGAAACGACGCTGTTACGGTATTTTTAATTTGAGACATTTATATCAACGATTGTTTTTAGATATGTCAGGATACGCACTATTGGGCAAACAACCAGTGGCAACTTGTGGATGAGTTTCCACGCAAACTATAAAAGAGCCAATAAGTTCTGGAACTTGTATCAAGTGGTGGCGCAACAAGATTTTTTTAAGCTCGCAAAAAAACTCTTATAAATTATTACGAACTCTAACTTCCAGATCAAGGACAGAATTGGAATACTTATCCAGTTGCTGGTAATCAACACGGGATAGCATAGGTTGTGGATAAGATTTTTCAGCCATCGTATTTAACCTGCACCGTTAAAAGATTAAAATACTAACATTACTAAGCTGCGAAAAACAATTGTGCGAGCGTTATGCTTTATTTATAGTTAATAGCGTCCAATTCTAATTCGAAGCGTTAAAAATGGGCGCATAATAAGAAAAAGTAAAAATTTGAGGAACAAGCTTATATTAAGTTACTGGGCTAAATATAATTAATTATATTTGGCCCAGTAACTTATCCTTTTAATAAGTCATCTAAAGTGACAACTCCTGTGATATTATCTGTATACGTTGATTTTTTTATACCATTAGCTGAAATAAAAGCAATAAATATTTGTTTCGATGTTTTTGTGATTTTCTGATAAATAGAAACTTTATTCATTATTAAATGATAGTAATTTTTATCTATTGTAAATGGTTCGTTTGTACATTTAATTTCACAAATTGTTACAGCGTCATCATTTCTTTCAAAAAGCAGATCAATCTGAGCACCATTATCTTTACTGCCCCGCTTAGGACTATACCGCCATGTACCTGCTTTCGAACCTGAAGGGATATTTAGAGCTTTTTGAATTTGTGCAATATGCTTATAGCACACAGATTCAAACGAATAACCCATCCAAGAGTAATATATAGGAGAATTTGTCTTATAAAGCCAATGTCCTGAGTCATTTGAATACAATGCTTGTTTTTCTGGTTCAATCCATTTTAAATAAAAATAGGTATATTCATCAATAATACGATAGTAAACACCCTGTCTTTGATGCTTAAACGGCAAGAATGATTTTATAAATCCAGCTTGTTCTAAATCGTTTAACCTATCCGTAAGCGTTCCACCTTTTGTTGATAATTTACTATTTTCCTCAATATATGCTCTTGAAACACCTTCTCGTAATTTTGATATAATCCTTATAAGCTCAATATAAACTTTTGCATCATCAAATAATGACTTAAATAATTTTTCAAATTCGGAAAATAAAATTCCTGTCTCTCTAAAACATAACTGCTCAATATTTTGAGCTGCTGATAATCCTTTCTTAATTCTATCAAGATAATGAGGAACGCCACCGATAGTCATATAGAGTTGTAATAATTGTTTATCACTTATTTTAATATTTCTGCTTTTTAAAAATTCGTTTGACTCGTATAAAGAAAATGGTTTTATTAACAAACTACTTGTATATCGATTATGAAGCCCACCTTTGTTGTATATAATATTTTTTATTATCCAGGATGCACTAGAGCCACATATAACAAGCTTTAAATTCTTGTTTTTTGACCAATAATAGTTCCAATAATAATCAAGCGCTTGTAATATCCTCGAACGTTTAGTTGCCATCCAGGGTAATTCATCCATGAAGATAATAATTTTTTGAGACTTTGCTAAATTATCAATCGCATTGTTTAATTCATCAAATGCTTTCATCCACGTAGTAGCCGATGCAATAGTTGCGCCACTATAGAAAGTTTTTCCTATAGCTTTTGCGAATTCAGTAAGTTGTTCTTTAAGCAATCCATCTTGCACCCCTGTTACATGAAAATATAGGCATTTTTTAGTTTTGAAAAAATGTTCAATTAAAAAAGTTTTTCCAATACGTCTTCTTCCATAAACAACGACAAATTCAGCTTTTTTTGAATTAAAAATCTCAGTTAGTTCTCGCTGTTCTTCTTGTCTTCCAATTATCTTATTCATATTGAAACCTAATTTACTGGGCTGGTTATAATCATACTATACTTAGCCCAGTAAATTAAAGCATTTTTTCCTCCTTTCCCTTGTTTAACAATATAATAACTTCTGTGTCGGTTTAATAAAAAATTAAGAACGCTTACCCCTTTATCAAGGTACTCAGAATAATAAACGCAAAACCCTTGCCTTATAAAACATCTGATATGGCTTTGAAGTTTCTATTAATGAATTACATTTCTATAATAATGTGTCTCTCTTTTCTTTACCTTGCACTTTTTAAAAGAATATCAGCAGCATTACTCTCAAAGCGCTTACCTTCCTCAATGTACCCTATAAGACGGTTCCCTCATGCCGCCAACGTCCTTGACGCATAATGGCGCCAAACGAAGCCCCTTTTTTACTGGCTTCGGTAGCAAAGCCTCTTCTCATGCTATGACTACTATAATTTTCAGCATCGGGTAATCGACATGCTTTAGCAAGCGATTGGATAATTATGTTCACTTGATTGGGCTTGATGGCTTCCGCTTTGATTTGTTGGCTTTTGGTCATTTGTCGAAAGACAAATCCAGAGGAGTAACCCGATTGCTCACGCCAGGTAGTCAACGCTGTCATCGGACAAAGCACATTATCACCAAACGGAATCGCACACACCTGCCCTTCTCCGCTTTGGTCGGTTTTGGAACGGGGAATGAGAATCTCAATCCCTTCCGGCACAAAATGAATGTGCTCCCAGCAAATAGCGACCAATTCACTGCGTCGGAAAGCTCCTAAAAAACCAATTTGTAATAAAGCATTATTGCGCACATCGATTAAACGGCCTGAATTATTTAGATAGCCTGCCATGTTCTTTAATGCCTCAACAGTCAGTGGCATTGCTTTGTCCTTGGGTTTGCCGTGGGTATTCTTGATGCCGGTCAATGTTTTCCGTACCGCAGGATTCGCAGTAGGATCGGTAAACCCTTGTAACAGATGCCAGTTTTTTAACGCAGTTAGCCGACGAACTAAGGTCCGAGAATTAAGCACGATTGCCTGTTGTTGCAAGTAGGGCACAGGCGAGGAAATTACCATTTTAGCAGGTGGCATATTATGCGAATAATCAACCCCATCGTTATTTTTGTTAAATATCCTCAAAATGATAGGTGCCATGAATTTGAATATGCTTAAACATCAACGCTGATATTTTTTGTAAATGCTCGCTGGAAATATCGTGTCCTTCTGCTCGCAGTCGATCAACAATTTTTTGTATATGATAGGTATTCCATACTAAAACCGCATTTGATACTAGACTTAGACAGCTAGCCTTATTCATAATTTCTTCATAATCGCTAGTTTTAAAGACGCCTCTATTTAAAAAAAATAATTTTTTTGCTAACTGATGCCTTGATTCGCCATGATTAAGATGCAAATGAACCGTGTGGCGAAGATCCTGCTCTGAAATGTAGTGCAGGATATAAATGGTTTTAATGATACGACCAAAAGCTCTGATTGCTTTAGACACGTTATCTGCTCGATTGGCTAATTTCTGGATAATCACATGCGCAGGAGCCAACCCATTTTTTAATGATGCAACAATACGGACAATTTGATCCCAATTTTCACGAATAAGATCGATATCAACAGTGCTAGTAAATACATCATCTAAATCACCATAACTCATAGTTTTATCGATTTTATAAAGATTTTGCTCTCCCAAATCTTTAAGCCTTGGGTGAAAATTAAATCCTAGCAAATAACACAAAGCGAAGATATGCTCGGTAAATCCGTGAGTGTCGGTGCTATGAAACTCAGGGTTTAGCAGCGTATCATTTTCCAGTAATCCTGTGAGGACATAAGTGGCTTCTCTTTCACCCGTTGAGATGATCTGAGTGCCAAAAACACTACCTTTTGCTACGTGTGTATAGATAGAAAGCGCCTGTTCATAGTAACCATAGTACCTAGGATAATAGGATGAGAGATAAAATTTTTTCTCAATTGCATAGCGTTGAGCATCTGAGGTTGAATAAGCACTATCTGTCATTTCCCCACTGACGGGATAGGTTAAAGAATGATTAATTAAACGACGATTAGCTTCTTTAATTGTTTCCTGGCGCAGATACACATGAGATGCGTTCGTCAACGCATCAATGCTAATGCCAACAGCACTAGCGCCCATGCCAAATAATCCAATATTTGTTGCATGCGCCAGAATTGCGGCAAGTAATGGCTTTATCGGGAATTTTGTTTTTTGTTCTGGTGCATAGAAAGGAGTAAAGCCATTCAGGCAGCCTGACAATTGAGCGGCTTCCGCCAGGAGCTTTTCAATTCTAACCGCAGGCATGTTGGATTGTATTAATTTTCGCAAATGCACCACCTCTGGCGAAATCACCAGCGCATCATCTTTGGTAAAATGAAATTTTCCCTCATGAATCATTACAAAATCGTTATTCGATAGGCTATTCTTGGCAATAGTGGCAACTCGGTGGTACTGGCCCTGAAGCTTTTCCATGATGGCATCAAATTCACTCGGTAGATTGAGCTTGAAATACTGTTGTTCTCGCTCTTTCTCCCACGGTTGTTCTCCATAAAGAGTGTCCCAGAAATAACGATTGTGGCGGCTTTTAGAAAGATAGATATCCCCAGAGCTAATTTCTTTCTTGAGTGCGTAGTAAAATCCCATTTCCCAGTGGTGGGCTTTAATTTTTCCATTATCATCGTATAAAACATCCTTCCACATTTTAGGCAGAAAAGCCGTAGGCAGATCATCTGGAAGTTTTTCAATTTCACCCTTGTGAAGCTTGCGAATGATATCCAGTCCTTGCAGTAAAGACTTAAGTCCCACTCTGGCGCTTAATTCTAGATTTAAAAATCGCTTCGAAAATTTCCGAACATACGAAAAACGGTTGGTGATATGATCGGTGATTCCAGATGACTCTAGTTTGTCGATAGCCTCGCAGGCACTGGCTGTTTCAAGCATTTCTACTTCATTAAATTGTGTCACAAATTGCGCGAGTGTTAACCGCTTAACAGCCGCCTGGGAAAAAGCCTGTTTGATAAAATCACCTGCTGGTTTAAATTTTCCTTTGTTATGTTTTGAGACTTTTTCACGCTCTGCTGATACTTCATTTTTAGCACGCCGATTAATATCCAGTAGCATTCGCTTGAATAAGTCCACCAAGTAATCCAGAATATTTTTTACCGTTTCGTGCAAAAAACAAATAATGATAGCCTCTTGCTTTAATTTAGAAGGGATTTCACGCAATTGATTAGCCGTGTAATAGCGCCCTTTTTTGGCAAGTTCAGCAATGACTTCAGGATGTAGGGTTGAGAGATCGCATTCAAGAATACCAAGTTGTTCAATTTCATCAAAATAATCCAAGTACTCTTTCATCACTGCGCTATTAGCATTTTGTGGCGATGTTCTAAGTACTGCCAGCCGACAGTAGGCACCTTTGTATTCTGGCGTGATTAATTTATGCAGTTGTTTTCGTTTATCAGGTGCAAGGCTTTGTGCAATACTACGATGAAAGCTTTCAATCGCTTCATTCACTTTCTGATTAACTAGGCGGCCTAATGTAATGGGTGATGGCAAAACAACGCGGCAGGTTTTTAGGTGATTAAGGGTTATATCACTCAGCTGTTTTTTATCCATCGTTTCTTTGCGCAGTTGAGTAACAAGCCATTCTTCTAATTTGAGTGATTCAGCATGGTTAAATGCATAATAACCCAGATAATCACGAATTTTTTCTTGCTGAATGTAGCTGTGTGAATTTTTGGTGAATACAGGAGCACTTGAAAGTGATTGCCCAAGTTGCCTGGCAATATAGCTTAAAGCTGTCAATGAAATGATGTCATCTTTTCCAATAAATCGCCCATAAGCTCTTAAGTGACAGAGTTGCGCCGCAAATTTTACACCCTGCTTAGAGTTTTTGTTGATAAACTTAATATCATTTTCAGTGAGTGTCCAGTCAATAGCTAATTGATCTTCTGTGATTTCAATCTCAGCTTGCATCAATATTTATTCCTGAACGCTCGATACTTTCAGCTAATTTTTCTTTTGATGCTTTCGTGTAAATAGCTGTTGTATCAATGGACTCATGCCCCATTAACATCGCTAACTCAATAAGACATCCCGGGTTTGCCTGCAAAAATTGGGTGGCAAATGTGTGGCGCAACGTATGTGCAGTGACTTTAATACGCGTAATATTAGCGCGCTTGGATAGGGCGCTAATCAGCAGTTGTAATGCTCTGACTGTTCCAGATTTACCACGCTTGGTAATAAATAAAAAATCATCTGGTTTGATATTATCTCGCGTATCTACATAACTGCTCAATGCTCTGCGTGCAATTGAATTCAGTGGGATCTCTCTATGTTTTCTACCTTTCCCATCAACAATATTGACATGGCCAGAGCGCTCTTTAATGACAATATCTCTTGATTGTAAATTTTTTACTTCTCCAACTCTTAAGCCTGATTGCAACATGAGCTGCAAAATCGCATAATTTCTTTTTGCCAACCCATGCGTTGAAAGCCCCGCTGCTCTAAGCAAGGCATTGCTCTCTTGTTTGTTTAGTGCACGTGGTTTAGTAGGGGTTACACGTTTCACAAAATGAAGCGCTGAGGCAGGATCCTCGGAGATGAGCTCATTTTGTTGCGCCCAACCATAAAATCGCTTTAATACTTGTATGTGGTGATTAATCGTTGATGGTTTTCGTCTGAGTACTTTAGAAACATGCTCACGGTAAGCACGTAGGTCGTGGGTGGTTATTTCTAGCAAACCGACATCTTGTTGATAAAAATCCAATGCCCATGCCATGAATACTCTGAGTCCTTGAAGATAACTGATAATCGAGGCATCCGACATATCCTGCTTTTCCAGCATTTCTTTAAATTCACTTACTAAGTCATCGGTGTGCTTCATGCGTATGTATTATGCGAATAATCAACCCTGACGTTAGCATAGCTGTTTGCTTCGCATAATACAACTAAAACCGCTTGTTTTATTCGCATATGCCAGATTATGTGAATAATTTTTAGCCGAAAAATATGCCGTTTTTGGTTAAAATCCTCCTTTTGGGACGAATAAAAATATGATTTAATTCATGGGGTTAACCAAAGACCTGCTAAAATGGTAATTTCCTCACCTGTACCCCAACTCGTAAGAACTGTTAAAACGTAAGGGTGCGGCTTCTTTAATATACATTGTGCTCCCAACAGGATTATTACATTTTGCGCTAAGATAAGTTCATTGTATTTGCTGTCTTCTTTAGAATCAGACTCTTCGATATCCCGCTCATCAACATCATGCTTACAGATAAGATCATCACAATCATCTAGGGATAGTATAAAAGAAATTAATTTAAGTTTCACATGATCACTCAATGACTCATCGCAGAGATGTGTTAACATAACACTATTATATACATTGTGGTTTTGCTCACGAGATGCTTGCAAAAAAGCGATATAATCTGATTCGTTATTAGTGCCAGAAAAAAAAGTACTGGAATAGAGAGAGCGTTGCAGTATTTCTATGGCACAACAAAAATACTCACGACAAGCAAGAACACGGATAAATGATTTCTTTTCTTTAGTGTTTTTTAGTTTTATCCTTGTTAGTTCAAGCAATTCTTCAATATCACTTTTTAAAAGCTCACATTTCTCAATAAGCAACCGGAGTGAAAATCCCATTCGATAAATAATGGCTAAATGAAGGGCCGTTTGCCCTTGTAAATTTTTCTGCATTGGGTCAATGCCAATATTGAGCATTTTCAAAAAATTATTTTTCTTAAGATATTCATTTTCATTTTCCATAACCAATTTGTGTAAAATTGTATTGCCATTGTTATTATCACCATTGTTTTCCAATAGGTGTCGTACAAAATTAAAATTAGATTTAAGCGCTAAGCTTAGGGGAGTTTCCTCCGCATGATTGACACTATTAAGTGGTAATGATCTTGCTATGTATTCAGAAATCAAACGTTTAATTACAATGGACGAGTCTACGTTTTCTGTCACATGCAGTAGTGTGTTTCCGTCTTTATCAGTCAGAGTTAAATCCGAATTTGCTCGCATCATTATATTAAGAGTCTTTTTGGTAACTTTTCCAGAAAGAAACGCTAGATGACAGGGCGTTCTGAGTTCTAGATTTTGTAAATTAACAGTCTCGGTTGTACACCATTTTTCAATTGCTTCCACGTTTCCAACCGAAGCTGCTATATGAAGTGGCGTATTGCAGTTACTATCTGTTGACTCTGAATGAATAATCGACGGGAAACGAAAAATCAGAAGTGCATAGAGTTTTGTAAAATTAGCAGAATTTTCTGCAATGAGATGCAAATAGGATTTTCCTTCAGGAATTTCTTGATTAACTTCAGCGCCGAAGTCCATTAAAATTTGGATAATGATTTCATTTTGACATTTAAGCGCATTATGAAAAGGCGTATATCCTTTATTATTTGGTTCATTAATATTTGCTCCGGCATAAAGAAGGGCTACCAATACAAATAGAGAGATTTCCTGAGATTCAAGTAATAAATAATGAAGAGGCGTATTGCCCAAGCTATCTTTTGCGTTGACATCGGCTCCAGCGTTAAGCAGTAATTCTAGGATGGTTAATGATTTTCCTATTGCAGCATAGTGAATTAATTTGCAATCATGCGGGATATAAATACGATCGTCTTTTGCTTGATAATATTCCTCGAAAGTATTAACTACGTTTTCATTTATCGATAACCCCTCTTGGAGGAGAGTTTTTACCTCACTTTCATCACCAACCTCTATAGCTCTTAGGCAAGCCTCTTCTAGTATTCTTGACGAGTTTGTAGTGACATTATTTTGAAAACGCCTTTCCCAATGCAAAGCTCGATCCAGACTTTCTCGCACTTTTAATCTTCGAATTAATTCCTTGTCATAGCGCAATGCTATTGCTAATTTAAGTCGATAGTAAGGGATTATTGACTCATCGTTCATATTCACATGTAATACACATAAGCTTTTAAGACAATCTAAGTGCTCCTCATGTTCATCTGAAAAAAGTATGTTTTTATCATTATCAACAATGGATATTAAATCTTTATATGTTATGGGATAAGGGTATTTTCCAAGGTTATTTGATTGTATTAAAGAAAATAAGCGTTCTGAAGTGGCAAAGAAAGCTTTTTTAAATTCAGTAATCCAGTCTATTTCACGCGGTAAATATTTTCTTACAGTACATAGAACTAAGTGACGATGGGGGAAATGACGTAGAAACAGATTTTCCCAAAGTTTTTGATCACTTGCCAAGCCGTGATTTCTTCGAGAAGTTAAAAGAAACGCTATCAAACTTTCAGGAGAGAGGTTACTCAAGATTAATATTAAAACTTCATCCGGTAGAGCTAGTAAAGAAGAATACTTCTGAGAGTGTTCTGCGGTCTTTGATTCAAACATTATATTTTCACTACAGTATTAATTAAGGTCAATATATTAGCATAAAAAATACAATTCTTGAATTACTCTCCCAGGATGGAATTAATATCGTTTCCGCCTATTTGAATTTGCCTTCACTTGCGCTCAAGTGTATGTGAGACATTAAAATAAAATTTATGGACAAAAAGCATTCATAACGTTAAGGTGACATGGTTTATTAAAAACCATTTCAAATCACTTTAATTTTCCATAAGAAACCCAATCATGCGCCACTATTTTTTAGTATGTATTTGCTTTTGTGCGACACTTTTTTTACCTCTCGCGGCTTCTTGTTTTAGTTTCACGGGGCACGTCATTATCGCGGAGGTATAATGACCCCCACTTTTTAGACCACACAAATTCAAAAATTTGAGAGATAATAGCCTCCTATTGGAGGTGTGAAGTGTCACAAAAGAAGAAGTGGTCAGCATCAGCTAAATTTGAAATTGCATTGTTAGCAATCAAAGGTGAAACAACACTAAATGAGATATGCAAGCGCTATGCCGTAGCACCTAGTCAAGTGCATGTATGGAAAAAGCAGCTACTTGAGCAAGGAGCAAATTTATTTGCAAAAAATGATAAAGTAGCGGGGACTGCTAATGAACTTGAACGCAAGCAAAGCAAATTGTACGAGACAATTGGACAGTTAACGGTTGAACGTGATTTTCTAAAAAAAAGCTGGAGCAAATTCCAAAGGAACAGCGACGACAATTAATTGCGGCTGTGCCTAAAGCGTTAAGTGTAAGAAGATGCTGCGAGTTATTAGGGTTGAAATGAAGCACCTTATATTACAAGGAAAAGCCTGCTGCTATTGATGATATTGATTTGCTGAACCTCGTTCGTAATGTATGGGAGCGGTACCCGTTTTATGGATATCGTCGAATCACGAAGGAATTGAGGGCGCATTATGAAATGAAGGTTAACCGTAAGCGCGTCCAACGATTAATGGCATGGGGCGGGATACAAGCACTCTATCCAGGACCTAATACCAGCAGACGAAACAAGTTACATGCGGTTTACCCTTATTTATTAGGTGATAGGTGTATCACATGCCCTAATCAAGCATGGATGGTTGATATCACATATTTGCGAATGCCGAATGGATTTATGTATTTGGTGGCACTGATTGACGTTTACAGTCGCTATATTGTTGGTTGGTCACTATCGAACACGTTGGAAACCGATTTTTGTATGGATGCGCTAAAATCAGGGCTTACGTATGCGATACCAGAAATGATTAATAGCGATCAAGGTTGCCAGTTTACCAGTGAGGATTGGATTAATTTCTTGCGTGAATGGGGGATTAAAATTAGCATGACTGGCAAAGGAAGATGTACGGACAACATTTACATCGAACGATTTTGGCGAAGCTTCAAGCGTGAAGAATTTTATTTGAATGAATATAAAAGCGTTAAAGCATTGCGAAATGCAATTAGTATTTATATTGAATTTTACAATCAAAGACGTTGGCATCAGTCATTAGGTTATAAAACACCTGCTTCGGTATATTTTGAGCAGGAGAGGAAAGCTTGTGGATATGTGGACGAGTCCTTTGGACCAGCCATCGCCCTACGGGACGTGTGCACAAGCTGATGGACAACACTGAAAAATGTGTTGCCCATCAGCTTGCACACACTCGGTGGCTTCTCGCCCACATACCCACAAGCACAATTATTTTTTATTAATTTTTTAACGGGCTAGAGTCTCCCATAATATTTTAAGATCGTGGTCTAGACTTTGGGGTCATTTAAACCTGTGTGACAACGCTTGTTGAGCGCAAAAGTCGATTTGTATTTTTGCGTAAAAACAAAGATAAAAAAAGTCAAACTGTTATCGGTCACATTTTCGATATCATTAAATCCGAACCTAAGAATAAAAAAATGTGGCACACATTAACGTTGGATCAGGGCACAGAGTTTATGGCATTTAGAAAAATAGAGCGTCAAACAAGATGTAAAATATATTTTTGCGACCCTCATTCACCTTGGCAACGAGCAAGCAATGAAAATATGAATGGACGATTAAGACGTTTTTTACCTAAAAAATTTAAAATAGACGAGATAAACCACGAATTTTTAGATAGAATTGCTGAGCAAGCTAATAACACCCCGAGAAAATGCTTGAGTTATCAAACACCAAGAGAAGTGTTTATGCAGCATTGGAATCCGCTTGTCGCACTGCACTATAAAACTCCCCGCATGAATAACGTTCAACTGACTTAAACCATTATCATTTTTAATACTTTTCTCTAATTTTTGTTTCAGTTCCTGTGGAACAATCTCTATGATTTTATCAAGCCGGTTTCTTTCTGTTTTAAATACCTCCGTAAACAAATCTTGCAGAGTGCGATAAGAGGGCAACGTAATTTTTTCATTTTCCAGAAAAACAAATAGCTCTCGTAGAGTATCGTTTCCCTTTGGGTAAAGTCGAATTAATTGTTCAAGTTGGGCAATCGCCATTAGTTTAAAATTAAAAGACCATTCTCGGTAGTTATACAGCTTTAAAATATCTAATATTTGAGCACGATAGTTTTCTTTCCATATTTTTCCGCTAATGTCTTTTGCAGAAACATTAAAATATTTCATGATAATGTAAAGTGCGTCCTCTTTGGCATCATCAATAGAAAATTTATAAAATTGCTTGGCAGCTTTGAAAAACCCAAGCTGCAAGATGAAGTAAATTTTTGTTTTAACACCGGCGTATTTATTTAGTAATTGATACTCAGTCTCACTGAGTGAAAAGTAATAATCTCGTTCAA
>Ga0351890_10187_pt1 | contig 21577 bp, 26 predicted proteins | sample TotcelFGM3001M15_FD_206743 | JGI IMG/M metagenome (GOLD analysis project Ga0351890, IMG submission 206743) | Enriched cells from coal bed in the Powder River Basin, Montana, United States - Total cells FGM rep3 HSBNCT.FGM.300.1.M15 ...
GCGGCGCAGGCAATGAATACGTTGCCGTGACCCCCGAGGGCGATATCTACCCCTGCCACCAGTTTGTTGGCCGCGAGGGGATGCGCATGGGCTCGGTACTGAATGGCAGCTTTGACACGCAGATGCAGGCGCGTTTCAAGCAAAACCACGTGCTCACCAAGGAAAAATGCCGCGACTGCTGGGCCCGCTTCTATTGCAGCGGCGGCTGCGCGGCCAACGCGCACGCCTTCAACGGCGACATCGGCAAGCCCTATGATCTGGAGTGCCAGATGGAGCGTAAGCGGCTGGAGTGCGCCATGGCCATCTTCGCGGCCGAGCATAGCGCACAGCCCCAGCCCGGCGGTGAACCACAAGCACGCTAGCCCCCCAGCGCGGGCATCCGGCGGCCGACACGTTTGTGGTCGCCTGTTTTTTGGGTATGTCCCTTTCAGGCGCGCATACGCGCCAGCACGCGGGCATCTGCCGGATTGTGAATGGCAAACCGGTGCGGATTTGCAGTTTTACAAAACATTCTTCATGAGTCGTTCATGATACGGTCAAATATGGGTGTTATGATGCAAGCGTAGTAAGGAGGGATTCAACCATGAGTACTACGAAGAAGAACATTTATGGGATTGTTTCGATTGCGCTGGCGCTTCTGTTGGTCGTAGGCAGTGTGATTACGTTTACGCAGATGAACACCAACGCTTCTGCGGAGGCGGTCACGGTGTCGGAAAACGCGACGGTTGTCACCAGCCCGTTCACGGAAGCCGTTACCAAGGTGAAGGACAGCGTGGTGGGTGTGAACAACTACGCCACCGTATCCCGTAATAACTATTACTGGTTTGGCAACTTCGGCGGCTTTGGCGTGGGCGGCGGTCAGGGTGGCGGCGATCAGAACAGCGGCAGTTCAAGCAGCCGTGAGGTGCTGCAGGGCAGCGGCAGCGGCGTGGTGATTGCCACGGATTTCGTGCTTACCAATTACCACGTGGTGGACGGTGCCTCCTCGCTGGAGGTTACCATGGGCGAAAAAACCTATTCGGCCACCGTAGCCGGATCGGATGAGAAACTTGACCTGGCAGTGCTGAAGGTAGAGAACCTTGGCATCGCGCCCGTGACCCTTGGCGACAGCGACGTGCTCAGCGTCGGCGATTGTGCTATCTGCATCGGCAATCCGCTCAGTTTCAGCGGCACAACGACCGTCGGCATCATCTCCGCGCTCAACCGCGAGGTGACCAGCCAGAACTACGACATCTACGGCCGCCGCGAGGATCTCAAGAACTACATGATCCAGACGGACGCGGCCATCAACGCAGGCAACAGCGGCGGCGGCATGTTCAACATCGCGGGCGAACTGATTGGCGTGCCCAGCCTCAAGTACACCGGCAGCTATTACTCCGGCACCTCTGTGGAGGGCATCGGCATGGCGATCCCGATTAACGCCGCCAAGCCCTTGATCAATGATGTGGTCAGCGGTAAAACCGCCTCCGCAACCACAGAGAGCAGCGCCAGCGGCAGCACCAGCGCCACCAAGCCCCGCATCGGCGTTACGGTGACCAACGCGAGCGACTACTTCGCCACCCCCGTGCAGCAGGGCGTGTTGCCGGGCGGCGCGTATGTGACGGACGTGGAGAGCGGCTCCCCCGCCGACAAGGCCGGTATCAAGCCCGGCGACATCATCGTCGAGGCGGATGGCACGGTCATTACCTCCACATCGCAGCTGATCAAAATCCTGCAAAGCAAGAACGTGGGCGATACCGCGGCCATCAAGCTCTACCGCTCAGAAGGGCTTGCGGACGCCAAAACCATGGACGATATCAAGGATGGCGCTTATCAGGACGTGACGGTCACCCTCGCGATTCTGGACGCTGTTAAGCAGTAACGAGCTTGGCTGCCGGAAACCGCGGCTGAAACAAGGCAAGGGCGCAGGGTTTTCCCCGCGCCTTTGCCTTTACCCATTTTCCAGTCCTATAAACGCCGCCGCGGCGAACGAAGGCGCTCATAAGCAGAACCCGCATAAAGGAATGAACAGGAAAAGGCGCGGTGATTTCTCTCCGCGCCTTTGATGATACCGGTTTACAGCTCTTCCCGTGCCCACTGCTCCAACCGCTCGATGCGTTCGCCCTCGTCCTTGGTCACGGGGTCGAAGGCAAACTCATGCAACTGCTTGCAGGGGAAGCGGTCGCACTGGCCGCAGTGCGCCTTGCCCTTCTCCTCGCAGCAGTTCTTAATAACGCATTTGGGCCCCCAGAAGGGCTTTTTGATGGCTGTGCAGCCGCCGCACTTCATGATGTCCTTCCACTTGCATTCGCTGCATAAAAGGCCACACCGGGATTCCGCCATGTTGCGCGCCTCCTTGCGGCCTGCGGTAATGCCGCAAAGTCCGTTCGCGTATCATACCAAATAACGGCGCGCCTGTCAAATGCGGAACCGCCGCGCCTTGCCCGGCGAGCGGGCGGTCCGGCACCGCTCCTGCGCGGGTTTCCTTTGCTGCCGCGCATGTGTGACAAGGCGGCTGCGCACATATCGCGTTGGCCTGTCCAGACCACTTTAAGCGTGGTATACTGTGCGCGGGAGGTGGCGTATGACGATACAACTAGCATACACAGAGCGTGGCACGGGCTTTCCCCTGATTCTGCTGCACGGCAACGGCGAGAGCAGCGCTTATTTTGCGAACCAGATTGTGCCGCTTGCGCAGGTGCGGCGCGTGATTGCCGTGGATACGCGCGGGCACGGCGCGTCGCCGCGCGGCAGCGCGCCCTTTACCCTGTCGCAGTTTGCGGACGACCTGCTTGCCTTCATGGACAGGCTGGGCATCGCACAGGCGGACATGCTGGGCTTTTCCGACGGCGGCAACATCGCGCTGCTGTTTGCGCTGCGCCATCCCGTGCGCCGAAATGAAATCGCCGACCAGATCGCCATCGCGCGTGGCTTTGGCGACCTGAGTGAGAACGCCGAGTACGACGAGGCCAAGAACGAGCAAAGCCGCATTGAGGCCAAGATCGTCGAGATGGAAAACACGCTGCGCAACTGCATCGTGATCGACGACGACGACGTGACCACCGATACCATCGGCGTGGGCAACACGGTCAAGGTAACGAACCAGACGCTCAAGAAGGAGCAGACCTTCACCATCGTGGGCGCCAACGAGACCAACCCCCGCGAGATGAGGATTTCCAGCGAGAGCCCCATCGGCTCCATGCTGCTGGGCAAAAAGGTGGGGCAGGTGGTGTCCATCGACACGCCGGGCGGCATGGTTAAGATGAAGGTGCTGGAGATCACGCGCTGAGCGGCGCGCCCCGGCATGAAGGCATGAATTGGAAAGGATGAAACGCATGAACGTCGACCCGCAGGACCTCCAGACAGCCGAACCGAGCGCGCAGCAGCTCAGCGAGCAGGAGGGCATCCGCCGCGAGAAGCTAATGCGGCTCACGGAGGCGGGCGAAAGCCCCTATGCGATCACCCGCTTTGCACTCACGCACCGCAGCGCGGAGATACTGTCGCATTTTGACACGTTGGAGGGCAGCGAAGTCCGCATCGCGGGCCGCATGGTCAGCCGCCGCATCATGGGCAAGGCGAGCTTTGCCCACATGCTGGACGGCGAAGGCCAGATTCAGTTTTACGTGCGCCGCGACGATGTGGGCGAGGACGCCTACGCGACTTTTAAGGATTATGATCTGGGCGACATCGTGGGTGTCGCGGGCACGGTGTTTCGCACCCAGAAGGGCGAGATCAGCGTGCACGCGCAGCAGCTCACGCTTTTAAGCAAGTGCCTCAAGGTGCTGCCGGAGAAATTCCACGGCCTCAAGGACCCGGACCTGCGCTACCGCCAGCGGTATGTGGATATGATCGTCAACCCCGACGTGCGCGACACCTTCCGCACGCGCAGCCGCATCATCAGCGCCGTGCGCGAGTTTCTGGACGCGCGCGGGTTCATCGAGGTGGATACGCCCGTTTTGCAGACCGTGGAGATCGGCGCGGCCGCGCGCACGTTCAAGACCCACCACAACGCGCTGGATCTGGACATGTTCCTGCGTATCGAGACGGAGCTGTATTTGAAGCGCTTGATCGTGGGCGGGTTTGAGAAGGTATACGAGGTGGGCCGCCTGTTCCGCAACGAGGGGATGGACGCGACCCACAACCCCGAGTTTACCAGTGTGGAAACGTATCAGGCCTATGTGGACTACAACGAGGTCATGGAGATGGTGGAGCAGCTCTACGCCACCGTGGCGCTCAAGGCCTGCGGCACCACGCTTGTGCCCTATCAGGGCGAAATGATCGAGCTCAAGGCCCCCTGGCCGCGCATCCCCATGGCGCAGGCCGTAAAGGATGCCTGCGGCGTGGATTATGCCGACTGGCAGACCGACGAGGACGCCCGCGCCTGCCTTACCAAGCTGGAAGTCCATTGCGAGAAAAACGCCAAGCGCGGCGATTGCCTTGCCGCTTTGTTTGACAAATACGTGGAGCATACGCTGATCCAGCCCACCTTCATCACCGACTACCCGGTGGACATCAGCCCGCTGGCCAAGCGTAAGCCGAAGAACCCCGATTTGACCGAGCGTTTCGAGTTCTTCATCAGCGGGCACGAGATGGGCAACGCTTTCAGCGAGCTGAACGACCCCGTAGACCAGCGCCGCCGCTTTGAGGAGCAGGTTCGCGTGCGCGCAGCCGAGGGCATCCGCGCCGAAGTGGACGACGATTTTGTGACCGCGCTGGAATATGGCCTGCCCCCCCACGGGTGGTTTGGGCTTCGGCATTGACCGCATGGTGATGCTGCTGACCGACAACGCCTCCATCCGCGATGTGCTGCTGTTCCCCACCATGAAACCGATCAGGTAGAATGACCGAAGGCCGCGCCGAACACATGCGGCTTTCCGCTTTGGAGTGTGCGCCATGCATATTGACATGCAGATTACCAAACGCCGTATCCAGAACCATTTCCATTATAGCTTCTGGAAATATATCCTGCTGGTGGTGTTGGCTGTGTTCGGGTGGAACCTGATTTACACCACCACCCGCTACCGCCCGCCGGAAAGCGCCAAGATCGAGCTTTTCGCCGAAGGTGCGATGGCCGAAAACGACGCGCTGGACGCGCTGGTAAGCCGAATCCACCGCGACGCCATGCCCGAGTTGGAGGAAGTGACCGCCACGACCATCACCTTTGACGACGCGTACGGCGACATGCAACTAACCGTGTGGGTTAGCGCCGGGCAGGGCGACGTATACTTGATCTCCAAGGCTCGCTACCTGAACCTTGCAGCCAATGAGGGCACGCTCGACCTCACGCCGTATCTCCAGAGCGGCGCGCTGGCGGCGGACGGCATCGACTTGGCGCCAACCACGCTTACGCGGGCGGACGGGCCCAAAGTGGTGGGTATCCCTGCCGACAGCCTCACGGGTCTTGCCGCCTACGGCCTGCCCAGTGAAGGCATGGTGCTGTGCGTGCTGGTGAACGGCGGCAACGACGCATATGCGGTCAAGTTTTTAAACGCGTTGCTTGCGGACGTGCGCCAGCCACAATAACCTCGCCGCGCGGTTTCCCAGCAAAACAGCAGACCGAAAAACCGGGGCGGGCGGAGCAAATCCGCCCGCTTTTCCCATGTTGAGGCGGCATTTACATCGCCCGTTGACAATCGCGGCAACTTGCGCTATGATTGCGCTGCTGCGATGTTTTCATAACCTCGCAGGCTGATATTTTCTCCTTTACGCGGGTTCGCCGCCCGCCATGCCACGCTCGACCGGATAACGGCCTGAACGTTTGCAGCCATGATGTTGCTGCGCGGGGCTGTTTTTTTTCGGTCTGCATGGCCGGCGGGTGCCCGAGAATGGCCGATATGGTTTGCTTCTGGGCATGAAAGGCACGGCGCGCGTGCCGCGGGCAAACCGGCCTTGTGAAGCGCACTTTTGTTTTGGCGCGGATGTGCTATAATTATAAAGCGGCGCGAGCCGCCGGGAGGCGATGGGATGGATTTTGCGGGTATCGTGTGGTGGCAATATGCCCTCGTTGCCGCCGTGGGGATCGGCTTCGGTGTGTTGCAAAGCGGTCTTTTCAAATGGGCGCTGACTGGCAAACATCACCGCAAATGGTTGTTCGCACTCAAGTTTGTGCTGTGGGGCGGCGCGCTGCTCGCGCTGGCGTTCTGGTCCCTGCCGCTTTTGGTCGTATTCGTGGCGGCGGCGTCGCTGTCGCTGCTCGTCGGTTCAGCGCTTATCTATCGCAAGGCGCAAAGGGAGGCGCGTTAGGTGCTTGAAGTTAGCCTTTATCCCGAGCATTTCTATGTGTTCGGTGTAAATGTGGGCCAGTCTGTATTCATCTCGTGGTGTGTGATGGCTGTGCTGCTTATCACGATCACGTTGCTCTATTTTCTGGTGGTGCGCCGCATGAAGCCCGTGCCCAAAGGCGCGCAGAACTTTGTCGAGCTGGTGGTAGACGGCGTGCATCGCTGGAGCGAAGGCAAGGTGGGCCACGCGGCCGATTTTGTGGCCCCCGTGACCATGACGCTCATGGTCTACGTTTTCTTCAACACCGTGATCGAACTCTTTGGCCTGCCGCCCGCCACTGAGGACATCAACTGTACGTTTGCAATGGGCCTGTGCACGTTTGTGACCGTAAACGTGACGGGGCTCAAGTTCCGCGGCGGCATCCGCGGCCGCATCCGCGGGCTGTGCAACCCCTCGCCCATCGTGATGCCGATCCGCATCATCACCGACCTGATCGCGCCCTGCTCTATCGCCATCCGCCTGTTTGCCAACATCATGGTGGGCGGCATCATCATGCAGCTGATCTACGCGGTGGAGCCCATCATTTTGCCCGCGGTGGTGGCTTCCTATTTCAATGTGCTGCATGTGGGCATACAGACCTTCGTGCTGGGTTTGCTGACGCTTGTCTACGTCAGCGAGGCCATCGAGTAGCGTTATACGCGCTTTGGCGCATAACGGATAACACCGTAGAGTAACCAAGGAGGATATGATTATGACATTGGGTATCATCGCCATTGGCGCGGGCATCGCCGCGCTGTGCGGCGCGGGCGCCGCGCTGGGTATGGGCAACGCCACCGGCAAAGCGGTCGAAGCCATAGCACGCCAGCCCGAGGCGGCGGGCAAGATCAACTCCTCGCTGATGTTCGGCCTCATCATGATGGAAACCTGCGCCGTGTATGCGCTGCTGGTGGGCATCCTGATCGTTTTCATCCTTGGCGCCAAGGTGTAACGGCGTCTTCATGACCAGGAAGGAGGGATGAGAGCGTGGAAGGGATGTTCAACCCACTGTCCATCCTGCTGCATGTCGTCAATGCCGCGATACTGCTGATCGCGCTGTATTTCCTGCTGTATAAGCCGGTGCGCAAGTACATGACTGCCCGCACCGAAAGCGTGGCCAAAGGCCTGCAGGATGTGCTGGACGCGCAGGAGGCAGTCCGGCAAGCCCAGACCAAGGCGCGTGCGGATGTGGAAGCCGCGCGCATACAGGCTGCCGATGTGATCGCGCAGAGCGCATCGCAGGCGCAGGAGCAGGCGCAGAAAATTATGGAAGACGCGCACGAAAACGCGGAGCAGACTGTCCGGCGCGCGCGCACCGAGTCTGACTTCTTGCGCAGAAACGCGCGCAATGAGATGCGCGACGAGGTCGCAAGCCTGAGCGTCACGCTGGCGGGGAAGATCCTCCAGCGCGAAGTGCAGCAGGACGATCACGCCAAACTTGTGGACGATTTCCTGAAAAAGGTGGAATAAGCCGTGAGTGAGGATCTGAATAACATGGCGACCTCGCCGGACGAGGAGCGCCACGCCGGGCGCACCATCCTGCGCGGGCGCATCATATCGGGTATGCCGCTGCCTGTGGCCGCGCAAAAGCGCATCGCGCGAAGCTTTGAGGCGTTGCTGGGCAGCCATGTGCGCCTGGGCTACCGCATGGACCGCACGCTGATCGCGGGCGTGCGCGTGGAGATAGACGGCCGTGCGTATGACGGCTCGCTGCAGGGCCAGCTCGCCACCATGCGCAAGGTGCTCACGCGCCACGATGAGGAGGGGCTATGACGCAGGCGTCTTGGAAAGCGGTCGGTCAGAACCTGCGGGATCGGCTGACGGGATACGAGCGCACGGTGGACGTGCGCAGCACGGGCAAGGTGCTGTTCGCTGGCGACGGCGTGCTCCACATCGACGGCCTGAACGACTGTAAGTTGGGCGAGATGATCGAGCTGGAATCCGGCGGTTTCGCCATTGCCATGAACCTGGAGGAGAAGCTGGTGCTGGCCGTGACCCTTGGCGAGGACGCGGGCATCGGCGTGGGCATGAGTGCCTACGGCACGGGGCGCGTGCTGTCGGTGCCCTGCGGGGACGGGCTGCTGGGCCACATCGTGGACCCGCTGGGCATGCCGCTGGATGGCAGCGACCACATCCCCGATACGGAGCTCAGGCCGCTGGAGATGGCTGCGCCACCTATTTTGAGCCGCAAACCGGTTACGATGCCGCTGCAAACAGGGCTTTTGGCCATCGACGCGATGGTGCCCATCGGGCGCGGTCAGCGCGAGCTGATCATCGGCGACCGGCAGACGGGCAAAACCAGCATCGCCGTGGACACCATTTTGAATCAGAAGGGCGCCAACGTGGTGTGCATCTACGTCGCCATCGGGCAGAAGGCCTCCAGCGTGGCGCAGATGATCAACTACCTGCGCGAGGCGGGCGCGATGGAGTATACCACCGTTGTCAACGCCAGCGCCGCAGACAGCGCCACCATGCAGTACATCGCGCCCTACGCGGGCTGCGCGATGGCGGAATGGTACATGTACAACGGGCGCGATGTGCTGATCGTCTACGACGATTTGAGCAAGCATGCCGTGGCCTACCGCGCCATGTCGCTGCTTTTGCACAGGCCGCCGGGCCGCGAAGCCTATCCGGGCGACGTGTTCTACCTGCACAGCCGCCTGTTGGAGCGCGCCGCGTGCCTGAGCGACGATTTGGGCGGCGGCAGCATGACAGCCCTGCCCATCATTGAAACGCAGGCGGGCGATATCTCCGCCTACATCCCCACCAACGTGATTTCCATCACCGACGGGCAGATCTATCTGGATACCGAGATGTTTCGTGAGGGCATCCGTCCGGCGGTCAACGGCGGCCTGTCGGTCAGCCGCGTGGGCGGCGCGGCCCAGTGCAGGAGCATCCGCAAGGTGGCGGGCAAGCTGCGCCTGGAGCTGGCGCAATACCGCGAGTTGCAGGTGTTTGCCCAGTTCGCCAGCGATATGGACGCTTCCACGCAGGACAAGCTCCAATACGGCGAAAAGCTGACCGAGCTCATCAAGCAGCGCAACAACTCGCCCATGCCTCTGGCCGTGCAGGTTGCGTTCCTCTACGCCGCCACGCAGGGTATGCTGCCCAAGGACATGACCATCAAAAGCCTGCTTGCGTTCAAGGATGGCTTTCCGGAGTACTTCCGCGCCAATTACAGCAGGGTGTTCAACGCGCTGAACGTATCCGGCGAGCTCAGCCATACCAACGAGGCGGAGCTGCGCACGGCCATTGAGAATTGGTTGGGCGGGCTTGACAAATGGCATCCGGATTACGATCTGGGCACACCCGCGGCGCATTGCCCCGTGGTGCCCACACCGGCAGGTGAAGGGCAATGAGTTCGATCGCGGAGATCCGCCACCACATCAAGGCGATTGGGGAAACGGCGAAGATCACGCGCGCCATGCACCTGATTTCTTCCGCAAAGATGAAAAAAGCCCTGCAGGCGCACGACCAGACCGTGCATTACTACAGCCTCGTGCGCTCCAACATGCGCTTCATTTTAGACAACGCGCCCGACGACTTCCGCAGCGATTTTTACCGCGCCAACGGCAGGCGGGCCTGCTACTTGGTGATTGCGGGGGACAAGGGCCTGTGCGGGGGCTACAACCACGATGTGCTCAAGCTGGCTTATCAGGAGATATCCAACCCGCGGCACCTGAACACGCGGCTGGTGACATTCGGCCACATGGCGACCGACTTTTTTCGCCGCAAAGGCGTGACAGTGGACGCCAGCTACCTGACTGCCGTACAGAACCCCACGATAGACAACTCGCGCGAGCTGGCCGCGGAGCTGTGCCGCCGCTATAAGCGCGACGAGTTTGACGAGGTGTTCGTGATCTTTACCCAGATGCTCAAGGGCGGCGTGATGAAGCCCACGCGCCTGAGCCTGTTGCCCATCACCAAGCACACGGTGCGCCACGTGCCGCCCATGCACGCGCCCACAAGCGGGCTGGATTTCTGGCCCGACGCGCGCGGCGTGCTGGACAGCATGGCCCAGCATTACGTGGTCGGCGTAATTTACAGCTGCCTGGTACAGAGCTTTGCCAGCGAGAACCGCGCGCGCATGACGGCCATGGAATCCGCCACCCGCAACGCCGACGAGATGCTCAAGAAGCTGCGACTGAAGCTCAACCACGCTCGGCAGGCTGCCATCACGCAGGAGATCAACGAGATCATCGGCGGCAACCCGGACAGCTTCACGCTGTAGGCGCAACCGCGGGCGCGCGCCCGCAACCCCAAGGGCAACCGCGACTTTTGTGTGTTACCCATCCCATCACGGGAAGGAGAAACGCTATGACCAAGGGAGTTTTAACCCGCATCGCCGGCCCGGTGGTGGATGTGCGCTTCCGCGCCGGCGAAGTGCCGCCCATCCACACGCTGCTGTATGTGCTGGACGGCGAGCGGAAGGTGGCGGCGGAGGTTCACGAGCATTTGAGCACAACCGTGCGCTGCATCGCGCTGGAGGCGACGGAAGGCCTCTCGCGCGGGCTGGTGGTGGAAAGCACGGGCGCGCCTATCACCATCCCCGTGGGGCCGCAGATGCTGGGCAGAGCCATCGACGTGCTGGGCAGGCCCATCGACGGCAAGGGACCGCCTGAGACTGCCATTAAGATGCCCATCCACCGTAAAGCACCCACCTTTGCCCAGCAACAGCCCGTCGCGCAGATTTTTGAGACGGGCATCAAGGTGATCGACCTGCTTGCCCCTTATGCGCGCGGCGGCAAAATCGGCCTGTTCGGCGGCGCGGGCGTGGGTAAAACGGTGCTGATTCTGGAGTTGATCCACAACATCGCCACCGAGCACGGCGGCTACAGTGTGTTTACCGGCGTTGGCGAGCGCAGCCGCGAGGGCAACGACCTGCTGACCGAGATGACCAGCAGCGGCGTGATCAAGAACACCGCGCTGGTGTTCGGCCAGATGAACGAGCCGCCGGGTGCGCGTATGCGCGTGGCCATGACGGGGCTGACCTTGGCGGAGTACTTCCGCGACGTGCAGAAGCAGGACATGTTGCTGTTTATCGACAACATTTTCCGCTACATTCAGGCGGGCAGCGAGGTTTCGGCCCTGCTGGGCCGCCTGCCCAGCGCCGTGGGCTACCAGCCCACGCTGGCGACTGAGGTGGGCGATCTGGAGGAGCGCATCACCTCCACCAACGATGGCTCCATCACCTCGGTGCAGGCCATCTACGTGCCTGCTGACGACCTGACGGACCCCGCGCCCAGCGCTATTTTCACGCATCTGGACGCGACCACCGTGCTCAGCCGCGCGATTTCTGAGATCGGCATCTATCCGGCGGTCGACCCGCTGGACAGTTCCAGCCGCATTCTGGACCCCGCCATCGTGGGGCAGGAGCACTATGCCATCGCGCGCCGCGTGCAGGAAGCCCTGCAGCGCTACCGCGAATTGCAGGACATTATCGCCATCCTGGGCATGGAGGAACTCAGCGAGGAGGATCAGAAAACCGTGCTGCGCGCGCGTCGCCTGCAACGCTTCCTGAGCCAGCCGATGTTCGTGGCCGAGGTGTTCAGCGGCATTCCCGGCCGTTACGTGAAGCTTGCGGACACCATCGCCTCCTTCAAAGCCATCGTGAACGGAGAGGCGGATGACCTGCCCGAGGACGCTTTCTACATGGTGGGCGATTTAGAGGATGCGCGCAGGAAGGCCAAGGAACTGGAGGCGAAGTAAATGGCCAAGATGTTCCACCTGAGCGTGCTCACGCCAGAGCACGAATTTTACAGCGGCGATGTGGAGATGCTCAATGTGAGCGCGCTGGACGGCGAGTTCTGCGTGCTGGCGGGTCACGCCCCTACCGTGATGAGCCTCACCGAGGGCGAGCTGACCCTGCGGGACGCGAACGGCGTCACGCGCTGGGCCGCCGCGTCGGATGGGTTTGTGACCATCACGCAGGACGAGACGGTCGTGATGCTGCAAAGCGCTGAGTGGCCGGAGGATATCGACCGCGTGCGCGCGGAGCGTGCCGAGGCCAAGGCCCGCGAGGCGCTGTTGCAGCAGCAGGACCGCCAAAGCTACCTGATGAACCAGGCGATGCTGCTGCGCGCCATGACGCGCCTGCGCGTGAGCGACCGCCACAGCGTGAATCACTGATACGCCCGCGCGCCATGCCGCCTTCCGGAGGCGGTTGCGCGCAGACAGGCCGCCGCTCGATACGGCGGCTTTTTTGAACAGGAGGGTATGGCATGGCACACAGGCAATGGGTGAGCCGCTACCGTGAGGAGCTCAAGGGGGTTGCGATCCTGTGGATTGTATTCTTCCACACGCGGCTGGTTTTGCCGGGGCAGTGGGACTTGCTGCGCGCTTTCGGCTACGGCGGTGTGGATATTTTTCTGTTCCTCATGGGCATGGGGCTACAGCGCTCGCTATCCAAAAGCGCAGAGTTGGGTGGCTACCTGAAGCGCCGCCTCGCGCGGGTACTACCCGCCTACCTGCCGGTGCTGCTGGCGTGGTTGGCCCTCACGTACCCGACGCTGGGGTTCTCTCCCGTGCAGGCGCTGCGCGGCGTGGCGGGCAACCTGTTTATGGTTGGCTATTGGCTGGATGCGCCCAAGGTGTACAACTGGTATGCCAACGCGCAGTTCCTCTACTTTCTGGCCGCGCCGGTGTTCTTTGCACTGCTCACGCGCGCGAAAAAGCCGCTGCGGGCGCTTACGGGGCTGCTGGTTGTGAGTGTCGGCGTGGGGGCGGCGGTCATCGGTCAGCCGCAGATGATGGGGCTTTCTCGCCTGCCTATTCTGCTGCTTGGCATGGCGTTTGGCATGGACTGGAAGGTTAGCGAGAAGCGGGGGCTCGTGCGGGCGGGTTATATCGCGGCGGCGGCGGCAGGCCTTGCCGTGCTGGTGTGGTGCTTCGGCCATTCAGCTGTGCTGCTCAACGATTTTGGCATGTACTGGTATCCGTTCGCGCTGATCGCGCCGGGGCTGTGCGTGGGGCTGGCCTACCTGTTTGGCAAGGCGGGGAAGGCGCGCGCGTGGTTTGCGCCCCTGCGGCTGGCGGGGGAAAGCTCGTTTGAAATCTATCTGGTAAACATCTGGCTGTATGAGCTGGGCAAGCAATGGCAGCTGACCGATGCGTGGGCGTGGCTTTGCGTCATGGCGGCAAGCCTTGCGCTGGGCGTGCTCTACCACCTGCTGGTGAAGGCCTGCGTGCGCGCGTGGCAAGCCCGCCGCGGCGCGCCTGCCGCGCACGCGGATGCATGACGGTTCGGAAACAAAGCGATTTGCGTTGTTCTCGCATAAGAATCATGCTATACTGTGCATACCGAAGCCACGGAAGGGGGCGTATGCCGTGCGCCGCATCGAAACCATCCACGCGGTGGGCCATGTGCTCTGCCACGACTTGACGCGCATCGTGCCCGGACAATACAAGGGCGCGCAGTTCCGCAAAGGCCATGTGGTGACCGCCGAGGATATCCCGATGCTGTTGTCCATGGGCAAGGAGCAGCTCTATGTGTGGGAGATGGACGAAAACACCCTGCACGAGAACGACGCGGCAGTGCGGTTGGGCGCGCTGTGCAAGGGCGAGCACATGGCGCAGGCGGGCGACATCCGCGAAGGCAAGCTGGAGCTGGTCGCCGAGCGCGACGGGCTGTTTACCGTCGATACGGAGCGGCTGGCCCAGATCAATGACCTGACGGATATCATGATTGCCACCCGCCACACAAACGAGGCCGTGCACGCTGGGGACAAGCTGTGCGGCACGCGGGTGATTCCGCTGGTGATCGACCGCAGGCAGATTGAAGCGGCGGAAGCCATCGGCGCTGGTGCGCCGCTGCTGATGCTTACGCCGTTCAAGCCGCTCAAAGCGGGCATTGTGACCACGGGCAACGAGGTGTTCAAGGGCCTGATCGAGGATAAATTCACCCCCGTGGTAGAGCGAAAGCTGGCCGCCTACGGCATCCAAACCGTGCGACACATGACGACTGACGACGCGCCGGAGCACATACAGGCCGCGATACAGGCCATGCGCGCCGCGAATGTTGACCTGATCCTGTGCACCGGCGGCATGAGTGTGGATCCTGACGACATGACCCCCGCCGCCATCCGGCAGAGCGGCGCGCGCATCGTGACCTACGGCGCGCCTGTGCTGCCCGGCGCGATGCTGCTGTTGGGCTACTTCGCCGACGGCGTGCCCATCCTGGGCCTGCCGGGCTGTGTGATGTACGCCAAAGCAACGGTGTTCGACCTGCTGTTGCCCCGCGTCGCGGCGGGGGTGGAGATCACCAAGCGGGATATCGTGCGCCTGGGTTGCGGCGGCCTGTGCCAGAGCTGCGTGGTTTGCACCTACCCCAACTGCGGCTTTGGCAAAGAATCGTAGGGGAGGATTACCCTTGAAGAAGGTTGTTTCGCTGCTGGTAACGTTTTCGATTCTGCTGTTTGGCGGTGCGGCGCTGGCCGAAGCCGCGCCCGCCCAAACCGAGCTGGTGGTGTTCGCCGCCGCATCCATGACCGAGGCGCTTACCCAGATTGCCGAGCTGTACAAGGCCGTCGCGCCGGAGGTGACGCTCACGTTCAATTTCGACTCCAGCGGCACGCTGCAAACGCAGATCGAAGAAGGCGCGGAGGCGGACGTGTTCATCTCCGCCGGGCAAAAGCAGATGAACGCGCTGGACATCGCGGCGGGCGCTGAGAAGAACCCCAATGGGCAGGACTTTGTGCTGGCGGGCACGCGTTTTGACCTGCTGAGCAATACTGTGGTGCTGATCGTGCCGGAGGGCGGCGACAAGCAGATTGCCTCGTTTGCCGATGTGGCCACCGACAAGGTGAACCTGATCGCGCTGGGCAACAGTGACGTGCCCGCGGGGCAATACGCGCTGGAGGTATTCACCTATCTGGGCGTGTGGGATCAGCTCAACACAGAGGGCAAGATCACGTTTGGCACCAATGTGAAGGAAGTGCTGGCGCAGGTTGCCGCCGCGGCGGTGGATTGCGGCGTGGTGTATGGGTCGGACGCGGCAACCGGCAAGGGCGTCGCCGTGGCGGCCAGCGCGCCGGAGGGCAGCCACAGGCCCGTTACCTATCCCGCTGCTGTGCTTACCACCAGCGCGCACGCGGAGGCGGCCAAGGCATTTCTTACGTATCTGACGGGCGAGGACGCGGCAAGGGTCTTTGCCGCCAGCGGTTTTTGGGTGTCAGCGCGGTAAAGTGACACGCTTTGCGCTGCCGTTTCAAACGCATCATCAAACGCACGGATTGCACACGCCCACGGAGCGGCTTATGCCGCTTTGCGCAACGGCCCGCGACGTTTCCACGCTTGCCTTGCGGTGTGCGGCAACCACCCACGGCTCGCCTGTCAGGATGCGCCGCCGATCTGGCGCAATGTGTTTGCCTGCCGTATATCAGCCGCGATAATTGGCCCGCGCCAAAGGAAGGGAGTGGCTCGGATGGACCTATTCCCGCTGTGGAACTCCCTGCGCGTGGCGGCCATCGCCACGGTGCTGGTGTTCTTCATCGGCATCTGGGCCGCCAACGGCGTCACGCGCCTGCCCGCGTGGCTCAAGGGCGCGCTGGATACGCTGCTCACGCTGCCGCTGGTGCTGCCGCCCACGGTGGTGGGCTTTTTTCTGCTCAAGACCATCAGCCCCCGCTCGGCCATCGGCGCGTTTTTCCTGAGCGCTTTTGACCTGCGGCTGACCATGGCGTGGTACAGCGCCGTGTTCGCGACAACCATTGTCGCGTTTCCGCTGATGTACCGCACGGCGCGCGGCGCGCTGGAGCAGCTCTCGCCTGAATGGGCGGCCTGCGCGGAAACGATGGGGCTAAGCCGCACGTTCATCTTCTGGCGCATCACGCTGCCCAACTGCAAGGCGGGGTTGCTGGCGGGCACCGTGCTGGCCTTTGCGCGCGCGTTGGGCGAATACGGGGCCACCGCCATGGTGACCGGCTACATTCCGGGGCGCACAGCCACCGTAGCGACCACCGTATACCAGCTCTGGCGCGAGGGCAACGACGCGTTGGCCTACCGCTGGGTGCTGATCGACCTTGCGATATCGCTGCTGGTGCTGGTCGCCATCAACCTGTTGGAAAAGCGGGGAGGTGGCGCGCGTGTTGCAGGCACGGTTTGAAAAGCGCTACGCCGGGTTTGCCCTGCGGGTGGATATCGCGGCGGAAAACGGCACCATGGCGCTGCTGGGCGCGTCCGGCGCGGGCAAGACCATGACGCTCAAATGCCTGGCGGGCGTGGTCAAGCCGGACAAAGGGCAAATCGTCGTGGATGGGCAGATTTGGTTTGACAGCGCGCGCCGCATCGACCTGCGCCCGCAGGAGCGCGGGGTGGGGCTGCTGTTCCAGAATTATGCGCTGTTTCCCAACATGACGGTGCGCCAAAACCTGCTGTGCGGCCTGATGCACGGCACACCGCGCAAAAGCCGCGGCGCGGAGGCCGAACGCCTGCTGGCAGCCTTCAGCCTGCAAGGGCTGGGCGAACGCCTGCCCGCGCAGCTTTCCGGCGGGCAGCAGCAGCGCGTAGCGCTGGCGCGTTGCCTGGCCCGCAAGCCGCAACTGCTGCTGCTGGATGAGCCTTTCGCCGCGCTGGACGCGCACCTGCGCTGGCGGCTGATGCAGGACCTTGGCGAGACGCTGGCCGCCTTTTCCGGCACAGCCCTCTACGTGACGCATGACCGCGATGAAACCTTGACGCTGTGCGACAGCGTATGCGTGATGCACGGCGGGCGCACCCAACCCGCCGTATCAGCGCAGGATTGGTACCAAAGGCCGCAAACGACATACGCCGCGCATCTGGCGGGGTTTGAAAATGTGCTGGATGTGGTTGCGGACGGGGCTGGCTCTGCGACCTTGCACGGATGCGGCGCGGTGTGGCCAAATGCCCCGAAAGGCAGTGCGGCGCTGGCGTTTCGCGCGGCGGATGTGCGGCTGGCCGCCCAGCAAAGGGAATTGGCGATCCGCTGTCGAATTGTGCGCGTATCGGCACTGGAAACGGTGCTCACGCCTGTCACGGGCGCAGGCATACTGCTGCGCGCGCCTGCCCAGGCCACGTATGGCGAAGGTAGCGAAGTGTGGCTGTGCGTGCCGCCGGAGTGCGTCTTGTGGCTGAAACGGGAGGAAACCTGATGTTTACAGCGGCGGTGATCACCGTGAGTGACCGCGCCTTTCAAGGCTTACGGACGGATGCCAGCGGCCCCGCCGTGGCCGCGCGGCTTACGCAGGGCGGTTTTTCCGTGGTTGCGCGCGTGTTGGTGCCAGACGAGCGGGCGCATATTGAAAAGGCTCTGTGCGCACTGAGCGATGAACACGACATCGCCCTGATCGTGACCACGGGCGGCACGGGCTTTTCCCCGCGCGATGTGACCCCCGAAGCGACGTTGGCCATATGCGAACGACGAGCCGACGGCATCCCCGAGGCGATGCGCGCGGCCTCGATGGCCGTCACGCCGCGTGCGATGCTCAGCCGCGCGGCGGCGGGCATCCGCGGTCAGTCGCTGATTGTGAACCTCCCCGGCAGCCCCAAAGCCGCCGTGGAAAACCTTGCCGCTGTGGCCGACACCCTCGCCCACGGCCTGATGATGCTGCGCGGTGGCCCGGCGGACTGTGCCGCGCAGCCCTGAGGAGTGAAGACCACGATGCTTGATACCTGCGGGCGTGAGGTGCGCACCCTGCGGCTCTCGGTCACTGCGGCGTGCGACCTGCGCTGCCGCTACTGCATGTCGGCGGAAGGGTTTGCGCAGCGCGGCGCGCCCCTGTCGGCGGACGAGCTGGTGGCCATCGCCACCGCCGCCGCGAAAAACGGCATCAACAAGGTGCGGCTGACCGGTGGCGAACCGCTGCTGCGCCCCGATATCGTGGACATTTGCGCACGCATCGCGCATGTTGAGGGCATCCGCACGCTGGCGCTTACCACCAATGCCACGCGGCTTGCGGCGCTTGCCGCACCGCTTGCGGCCGCTGGCGTGAGCCGCGTGAACATCTCGCTGGATTCGCTGGACGCGGAATGTTACCGAACGCTGACGCGCGGCGGCGACATAGCGGCGGTGCTGCAAGGGCTGGAGGCGGCGCTGGCGGCTGGGTTTGCGCGCGTCAAGCTCAACTGCGTGCTGATCGGCGGGGTGAACGACGGTGAAATCGGCGCGTTTGTGGCGCTCACTCGTACAAAGCCCGTGGATGTGCGCTTTATCGAGCTGATGCCCATGGGCGAATGCGCGGGCTGGCCTGCGGCGTGCTTTCTCAGCGCGGACGAGGTGCTGCGCCGCGTACCGGAGCTTACGCCTCTTCAAAGCGAGGGCGTGGCCCAGCGCTATCGCCTGCCGGACGGGTTGGGCACGGTTGGGCTCATCCGCCCCATGAGCAACGCGTTCTGCGGCGATTGCGACCGCATCCGGGTTACGGCGGACGGCATGCTTAAACCCTGCTTGCACGGTGCCGAAGAGCTAGACCTGCGCGGCCTGTCGGGCGCGGCGCTGGAAGCGCGCATCGCGCTTGGCATAAGCGGCAAGCCCGCCGCGCATCACCTTAGGGACGGGGGCACCGATACCGATAGGGGCATGAGCCAGATCGGAGGCTGACATGGCGGATCTGACCCACTTCAACGACCAGCAGCGCGCCCGCATGGTGGATGTAAGCGGCAAGGCGCAAACCAGCCGCATCGCCGCGGCGGAGGGCTTCATTCACATGCGCGCGGATACGCTGCGCCTGATCCGCGAAGGGGGCGTGCACAAGGGCGACGTGCTGGCCGTGGCGCAGGTGGCGGGCATCATGGCCGCCAAGCGCACGCACGAGCTGATCCCCATGTGCCACCCGGTTGCCCTGACCGGCGCGGACATCGCGTTTGTCCTGAGCGACGAACCTTGCGGTGTGCGCGCACGCGCTACCGCGCGCTGCCGCGGCGAAACGGGTGTTGAGATGGAAGCCCTCACGGCGTGCGCGGCAGCGCTGCTGACCGTCTATGACATGTGCAAGGCCGTGCAACGGGATATGGAAATCGGCAGCATCCGCCTTATGGAGAAGCACGGCGGCAACAGCGGCGACTATACGCGAAACGGCTGAAGGGGGTGCGCGCTTGGCAAGGGTTGTGAGCGTGAACATAAGCAAGGCAAAGGGTGTGCGCAAGCAGGCTGTGCCGCGCATTGAACTGATTGCCGGGCACGGTATCGTGGGCGACGCGCACGCGGGCGACTGGCACCGGCAAATCAGCCTGCTGGCGGAGGAGAGTATCGACACCATGCGCGCGAAGGGGTTTACGGGCCTCACCGCCGGGGCGTTTGCGGAAAACATCAACACCGAGGGTATTCGCCTGTGCACGTTGCCTGTGGGCACGCGGCTGCGGGTGGGGGAATGCGTGCTGCGGGTCACGCAGATCGGCAAGGAGTGCCACAACGACGGCTGCGCTATTCAAAAAGCGACAGGGCGTTGTGTGATGCCCACGGAGGGCATCTTCGCGGTGGTAGAGCAGGGCGGCTTTGTGGCGGCGGGCGACCCGATTGCCGTGTTGGCGGAGGGTTGAGCGGCTCCTTAGCCAAAGTGTTGTTCAAAGGCAGGCTCACAGGATAACCTGCAAGGAGACTTGAAACGGCGGTGATGCGGCGTGCGACTGAGCGAGGCCATGAACATACCGCGCGGGTTGACCGCCTTGGTGGGCGGGGGCGGCAAAACGTCGCTTATTTGGCGGTTGGCGCTGGAGCTGAGCGAAGGGGCGCGTGTGCTGATCACCACCACGACGCACATCCGCCCGCCCGCCTGCGAAACGCTTCTGCGCCCCTCGCCGGAGGCGGTGCGCGCTGCATTTGACCGCACAAACCTGTTGGCGGCTGGCGACCCCGCCGAGGGCGGAAAGTTGACCGAGGCGCAAGCGTTACGCGGTGCCTATGATGGACTTGCGGATTATGCGCTGATCGAGGCGGACGGTTCCCGCGGGCTGCCGCTCAAGGCTCCGGCGGCGCATGAACCGGTGCTGCCCGATGGCGCCGCGCTGGTGGTGGCCATGGCGGGCATGGCCTGCGCGGGGCAGACAATCCGGGACGCGGCGCACCGCCCGGCGCTGTATGCGGCGCTGTGCGGGCTGCCGGAGGATGCGCGGGTAACGCCTGAGGCTGTGGCGTGCGTGCTGATGCACCCCATGGGTCAGCAAAAAGGCGTGCCGGCACGGTTCGCGGTCGTGCTCAATCAGGCGGACACGCCGCAGCGCCTTGCCTTTGCACGTGCGGTGGCCGCAGGGCTTGCTGCGGACGTTGCCATCATGGCGCTACAGAGCGAACCTGATTTTGTGGAGCTGTGGCATAACGGTAAGCATCTGATCGACACATAGGCCGGGGCGGCGCAGACCCCGCACCCCGAGCGCAACGGGCAGGCAGGGCAACATCTGGGAACAGTTAGTCTTGGTAGTGTCAGACCTTGTCTAGCGACGCTGCGTGCCGGAGCAGGTGAAATAGCCGCAACACGCGGCTGATCGTGGCAAATGCAACGAATTGGGGCGCACAAGAGCCGATGAAAGGAGCGGATCGCCAATGCTGGCCATCATCAAAGGCGCGGGCGATCTGGCCAGCGGCGTGGCCGTGCGACTGCACCGTGCGGGCATCCACCTTATCATGACTGAAATCGCAAAGCCCACCGCCATCCGCCGCACGGTCAGCTTTTGCCGCGCCGTGTGGGAAGGGTTCGCCGTGGTGGAGGGCATAACGGCGCGTCTTGCGCGGGATACAGCCGAGGCCCGCGCCATCGCGTTTGCGGGCGACATCGCCGTGCTGGTGGATGCGGACGCCGCATGCGTGCGAACCCTTGCGCCGGACGCGGTGGTGGACGCGATGCTGCTCAAGCGCAACCTGAACACAACCATAGCAGATGCGCCCGCCGTGGTAGCGCTGGGGCCGGGGTTCACCGCGGGCGCGGACTGCCACGCCGTGGTGGAAACCATGCGCGGGCATGAGCTGGGGCGCGTGCTGCTCCGCGGCTCTGCCGCGCCGAACACCGGCGTGCCGGGCATCATCGGCGGGTATGCGCAGGAGCGCATCCTGCGCGCCCCATGCGACGGCGTGTGGCAGACGGTGCTGGATATCGGCGCGATGGTGGCGGCGGGCGATGTGGTGGCGACGGTGGCCGGTTTGCCGGTTCAAACGCCGCTGGGCGGCGTGGTGCGCGGGCTGCTGCCGGATGGCACGCCCGTCACGCGCGGCATGAAGAGCGGCGATGTGGACCCGCGCGGCATTCCGGCATACTGTGAGACAGTCAGCGATAAGGCGCGCGCCATCGGTGGCGGCGTGCTGGAGGCGTTGCTGATGCTCAGCGGCGGTGTTCGACAGGGGCAGTAGATTGACGTCTTACGCCGTTCGTCCATCAGAAGGATCATTATTTGC
>Ga0351890_10177_pt1 | contig 21420 bp, 20 predicted proteins | sample TotcelFGM3001M15_FD_206743 | JGI IMG/M metagenome (GOLD analysis project Ga0351890, IMG submission 206743) | Enriched cells from coal bed in the Powder River Basin, Montana, United States - Total cells FGM rep3 HSBNCT.FGM.300.1.M15 ...
TTTGCTATCGGCTTTAAGCGCCAAGGCACTTTCAAGCAGTTCAACTTGCTTGAGAGTTAAATCCTGGCTTATGGTTTCCAGAATCCATGATTGGTAGTCCTGGTTGAAATAAGTTTTAAACCATTCCTGTTCGGGGGATATCATTTAAAAAAAGCTCCCAAATCCATATCTTCGTCCAGTAAGTCGTCGGAACGCATGGCACGATAAAAAGCAGTATCATATCTTCGTGCTTTGAAGGCTAAAGGTATGGGCACAACATATCCCATAATCATTGCTTCTGCTTTGTTGTCCAGCGAATGCAAAATCTGCTTTAGCTTGGATTTATTTTGAACGCCTTCCAGAGATGAGTCGATATCCTTGTCAGCGTTTAGATGAAAGATAATTCGTGAACCCAACTGGGAAAGAACTTCAGCGTCAATTTGAGAAGGTATTTGATCAATAATCAGCATCGTAACGTTAAATTTTCTGAGCTCTCGAGCTATTTCTCCGAAGATGGTTTCCCGAGAAATATCGGGAGAAAGGAAATAATGGGCTTCTTCGATGACAATCAAAAGGCGTTTGTAGTTTTTGTTTTCTTCGCTTGCTCTGCGATAGTCATTATATATGCGTCGGGTTAATATGGAGGAGATGAGGAGATACGATAAACGTTGATGTCGGCGGGTGTTAAACTGAATCACAATCGAAAGGCCTTTTTTGAGGCATTGGATGATTTCATTGGTATTGCTCTCCGAAGATTCATCCGCAAGAAAGGAAAGATCTTTAAGTACACTCAAATGACGAATAAGGGCTTTGAGAGATTCAGGATGAACTTGCCAGCTTGAAGCTTGTTCTTCATCGAGCTCGTCTGCACTGAGGTGAAGGAGTGTTTTTATCCAGTTTTTGCCAAGTTTTCTTCGCAAGGTTTGGGCAGTTTCATAGGAGTGTTCCGATAGGTGCAATTCACCGGAAATTAGACGAATATCCTCAGGAGTAATATCCTGATAGGATATCTGGATAGTTTTTTCTCGCAGGTATTCTCCCTTTTCTACTTTATAAATAACGGTATGGTTGGGAAACAAGGAACCAAGACCTTCTACGGAGGAAACCTCTTCTGAGAAGCCCTTCACTCCATATTCTTCATGAAAGTCAAAAATCAGACAAGAGCAAACAGCGTGTTTGATTAAGCCAGCCAAAAGGATTCGAGTAAAAAAGGTTTTACCACTACCTGTGGAGCCAAATATACCAGCACTGCGTTCTACCATTTTTTCAAGCGAGATGGCCGCTTGATATTCCATGGTAAGTATGGTGCCGATTTCGAAACGGGTTTTTTTTTCTTCTCCCGATCCAAGAAAAATCAAATCCATGTCGACTTGGGATACGTCCATTAAAGGATCAAAATGCCCTGGGATGGATTTGACGCTATGACAGGTATTGGAGTTTCTGTCGATACTGAGCAAGGGGAAGAATTCAAGCTCGGATTGAAGCATGATGCCTTTGAGTGAGCTTGTCAACAAGTCGTCGTGAAAGGGGGGATCAATGAAAACATCAGGATTGCTTACACTCAGGCGCAAGTCTGAAATCATACCAATGAAGTCGTAAATCTGTCCTTTAATTTTAGAGAACTGCCCGATGCGTAGCTCTTCAATGCTTTTTTCAGGATTTAAAGCAATGATGAGACCATCTTTGAAGGATCCAGATTTAACTCTTCCAAACATGCTTATTTGGAGCAGACGGAAGTATAGGTGGCTATAAGAATGAGCTCTGGATGGAGCGTTAGTGCTTTGTCAAAAAGAGTTCGTACAGCAGAAAAAACAGTATCTTTGTCTCCTTTTATGAGGGTGCTCATGGTGCTGACGGTATAAGATATCGGAATCTGGTTTAAGACCTCGATACTTTCGTTGATGATGTCTTTATACTTCTCTGTACCGAGGGGATAAGCTGAAATCTGGCATTGAATCATGGTTTCCTCCTATGGAATGTTAGTTGATTATATTTGCTTTGTCGTTATGTCCAAAAATTTTGGGTGAAGCTGGGTTTTTTATCCACTCAATGATTTGGGCAACACTTTCTTCAGGCAACATAATGCCCCTGCTTTGTAGAGCATATACGGGATTTTGCATGATAGCATCACGGAAGGTGGTATCGGTAAATAGCGAATGCGCAAAATGCTTCCAGTTTTCCATTTCGATGCTTTTCATCATCAGAATGCCCTCACTCCTAAGCTGTGGGGGAAGATGAGGAGTTTTGAGAAGCGTTGAAAGCCACTCCAAAGCATGGCGATAGTCTTGTTGAAAGTTGAACAAAAAAGCCTTTCGTAAATAATAGACGGGATTGTTATTGCTTAATTGGAGCAAGGAATCAAGGGTCTTGAGGCAGGCATCGTAGTTTTTTTGATGGAAATAGATTTGCTCTTTTACTTCGAGCATTTCCTTTCGCATTTCTGGATCAGAAGTGTTTTCATTGTCCAAATCCTGGATAAATTTCATACATTCTTCGTATCTTCCGTCCATAAATAAAATTTTTAGTTTACTTTTTTGCAGGCCTGGATGTTTGGGGTATTTCAAGTTGGCGTCATTGACTTCTTTGACTGCTTCGGAGAGAAGCTTTTTCCGGCTTAAAATTTGTACATATCGTTCCAATATATCGGGATGAGCTTGTTGGTCTCTGGCCTTTTTTAGGATAGTCAGAGTTTTGTCGATATCACCCTGAGACTCGTAAAAAGTAGCCAGATTGAACCAGGTGTTGATATTGTTGGGATCCAATTCGAGGGATCTGGAAAGATATTCCATCGCTTCTTTGAGGTGTTTTGCTTCATGAAGGGCTTCCAGGGATTGGATCGGTTTGTTTCTAAAGAGATAAATCCGCGAAAGAGATAAGAGAATATCTTTGTTTTCTGGGTCAAGCACCCGAGCTTTTTCGTATTCCAATAGGGCTTCTTCCCATAGACCTTGTTTTTCTTTTCGTTTGGCTTCTTCGATGTATTGTGGGGTGTCCATATTTTTTACTCTCCTCTATTTTCCAATACAAAACTTGTCAAAAATTTGATGATATAGCTCTTCGTTAAGATTATAACCCAATTGCTCTGTTAATAGTAATTGAATCTGTTTCAATTCAGCCACAACCATATCAAGATATTGATCTGGCTTGTGGATGCATGCAATTTGATTTATGCTCAGTCGAGTTTGTTGAAAAATCTGGTACCAACGATGGTTTACGAGACATTCCAATGATGTAATTTTGTCGAGGGGCAAATAGCTTAAGATAGCTTTTTTAAGTGAATCCAAACCAGTTTTACTGCTGGCTGATATGCTATATAGGGGAAAACCTGAAGGGATAAGCTCGAGCCAGGTAGCTGGAAGGTCTTGTTGTAGATCGGTTTTGTTGACAATAATCCAGGTTTTACAGGAGTGATGCTTCAGGATATCATTCATGTATTCCGGATCCATACTCTTTGGGTCAGATACATCGACAACCATTAGAATTAGGGAGCTCTTTTCAATGATTTGGTGGGTCTGCTCCAGGCAGAGTTTGTCGATAGGATCGGGCTCATCTACCCAGCCTGCAGTATCGTAAAGATGAATCGGATTGCCTGACCACATTAACAATTCTTCAATATAGTCATGAGTAGTGGAAGCATAGGGAGAAACCAACGATCGGCTTTTATCTGCCAGGCTGTTGAAAAGAGTTGATTTGCCTACATTGGTTTTGCCTATAATGGCCAAATGGAATCCACTGATGAGGATTTGAGATCTTTCATATTGATCGCAAAGAAAATCAATAGTTTTTTGCCATGAGTGGAGCAAGGGAAGGATCGGCATCTCTTCTTGAACATGATCAGGGAAGGAGATTATAGCTTCTGCCCATATCAGGTAATTTTGTATTTCGCTTATGAGTTGGCGAATATATTCACTGAGGTGTCCCTTAATGTTTTTTATACTCAGTTGGAGCTCTTTATTGCTTTGCGCTTGAGCTAGTTGTTGAATAAACTCAGCTTGCACCAGATCTATTTTACCATTTTCCAGAGCGCGTCGAGTAAACTCACCCGCCTTGGCTTGTCGGATTCCCTGTCGGAGTAATACCTCGAGAATTGCCTGTGGAGGCAAGAGCCCTCCATGACAATAGATTTCAAGCATATCTTCTCCGGTATAGCTGGATGGAGCTTTCATGAAACAAGCTAAAACTTCATCGATGACTTCCTGAGATTGAGGGTCTAGAAAAAACCCATGTAGCATTTGCCATGCTCTTATCTCGCTTGGTAGGGAGCTAAGCACTTTTTGCCCTATTTGCCAGGTATCTTTCCCAGAAACTCTAACTATGGCAATAGCTCCAAGACCTTTTGGGCTAGCTATTGCTGCAATAGTATCATCACCCATAACTGAATAACTTACTTTTTTGGGTCAATGTCGATGACGATTCGGCGCTGGGGTCCTTCTCCTATGGAATAGGTGGTCACCTGGGGTTGTTCTTTGAGGGTTAAATGTATGATACGACGGGCAAAAGGGCTCATGGGAGAGAGCTCTATGGTCTTGCCTGTTCTACGGACTTTGAGGGCATTGCTGATAGCGATATTTTTGAGAATGCTGATTTGTTTTCGTTTGTAGTCCCCGATATCAATCATAAACTGTGGCAGGGGATGAAGCTTTTTGCTTAGGATTGCCTTGACCAGATGTTGGATAGCGGCTAAACCTTCACCCTGTTTTCCGATGTAAGGAGCAGGGTCATCAAGGTTGATTTCTACCAGTAGCCCAGCAGGCTCATTAAAAAAGCTTATTTCTGGATTTTCATCGAGATGCTTGAACATAAACAACAGCAAACTGCTGATTTCATCTTTTATTTTTTGGCTGACGTGTATATTTTTTTCCAAAAGAGCACACTCCTCTTGAAACTTAATTAACGTAACTTAGGGGTCGGAGTAATCACTTTCACTGAAGTTTTATGCATTTTATTGAAGTAATGCTGTTGAATCCATGAAAGAATACCAAAGATGGTCCAAAACAAGGAAAGAGCAGCAGGAAATCTCATCATGATGAAAAAGAAAAACAGAGGCATCATGTAGGTCATGGTTTTCATTTGAGGATCCTGGTTTTGACCGGCGGAAGAACTCTGAAGGAAAGTGGAAACACCAGCAAGAATAGGAAAGATGTAGAAGGGATCAGGACTGCCCAAACTCTTTAGCCAGAAAAAGCTACTTTGATAGAGGGGGGTGTAGCCTTGAAGGGCTCCGTATAAAAGCCACAAAACTGCTAGTTGAGGTAGAATAGGAAGACAACCCGAAGCAGGATTGATTTTTTCCTCTTTGTATAGCTTCATGATTTCTTCAGATTTTTTTTGTGGGTTGTCTTTGTAAAGCTTGTTGATTTCAGCAATTTTGGGTTGAAGCTTTTGCATTTGAGACTGGGACTTCATGGAAGTCATATTGAGTGGATAGAGGAGCAGTTTAAGGAGAATAGCCAGAATGATGACCGCCCAACCATAATTGCCAGACCAGTCAGCAAATTTGTCAAGCACGAGGCGCAAAGAACCAATAAAAGCGTTTGGTGATACTACTTCGATATAAAAAGGCTCTGATAACGTTTGCTCTTCATCGTAAAGATCTTTGTAAGTAACAATCCAACGCAATTCGTAGGTTTTGAGATCAATATCTTCAGGGACCTCGAGAGCATAGGAGAAGGCTTTATTTTTTTTGTCTTGAATGTTGTCAGCTACTGTTAAACGCTGGGGAAAAGTTTCGACACGAATAAAGGGAGTGATATCATCACTGTTGAGTCCCACTATCTCAAAAGTAACTTCTTTGATAGTATAACCATTTTTGTTTAGGATTTTGGGGGCAATGGTGGAGATTTCAGTCCTGCGAACTTTAGGAGTATTCTCTTTATTTGCAAGCGTCACTTCGATATTTTTGGGAAGTTCTTTTTTTTCTTCCCCTTTACCAATGCTGGCAAAGAGAATGAAACAAGTCAAGATCACTGGAATTGCCAAGAGAAAACGATTTTTTTTCATATAAGCATCCTTTCGAATAGTATGATATGATTTCATGGTACTGGATCGTAGCCACCTTTTTGAAAAGGATGGCAACGAATTAACCTCTTGATTGATAAAACACTCCCCTTGAATGCTCCATGCTTTGCGATAGCTTGATAACTATAATGAGAGCAAGTGGGGTAAAATCTGCATGACGAAAAGCCTTTGAGAGGGGAAAGAGCCATTTGATAAAACTTAATAAGGAGAAGAAGGATTTTCATGCTCATGGTTCCATTTTCGAATACCCAGCTGGACCAGACGGTATAATTCAGCACTAAGCTCATCGATCGGTACCGATTTTACATCATCAAGTCCAATAATGACAATTTGCCATTGAGAAGGAATAAATTCCTGAACTTTTAAAAAAGCTTCCCGAAGTCGTCGGCGCATAAAATTACGCACTACTGCATCTCGTTTTTTCTTTTTCAGGGTAAAGCCGACCGCAGGACCAGATCGTGTTTTTACGTTAATGCAAAGTAATTTGCCTGAAAGAAAACTGCCTTCATGAAAGAGTTGTTGAAACTCCTTTGAAGACAGTCTTCTCCATAATTTGGTCATTCAACGCTAATTCTTTTGCGGCCTTTGGATCTTCTGCGGCGAATAAGCACCTGTCCGCCATGAGTACGCATGCGCTTTAGGAAACCATGCACGCGAAATCTCCTTCTATTATGAGGCCTATAAGTAGTAATCATAACGCTATACCTCCTATATACTGCAGTGGCTATTATACTGAGTGCCACTTGAGTGTCAATTTCAGCTACAACTGAACTATTATACATATAATTGCAAAAAATCGTAATATGAAGTTTGCCTATTTCCATTTAGTGTTTCAAAGACTTCAAATGTTCTGATTTCATGAAGTGAAAAAACTAATTTTTTTGTTATACTGTATTCAATATTATGTTAATAATAAGGCTTAATTTCGATGTAAATTCTGCACGAATAATTTGCTTTTTGCATTACTCAGGAGGAAACTCATGAAACGACAACTATTCAGCGTGTTACTCAGTTTTTTTGTTTTATTTGCCATGCTTCTTGTACCAGCAAACCAATTTAATCGAGCTCAAGCCGCTCAAAACAATACACTCCCCTTGAGTTTTGATTTGCTTAGTTCAAAACCCAGCGACTATTATAAGCATCTCAACTTTAAATGGGATGCTTCTCAAATAGATTGGTCCATAAATGATCAAGGAATGCTCCCCGTCATTAAAGACCATGCTCTTCTCAATATCCCTGGAAAACCGATACTACCCTACAAGACCATCAAATACCAACTAAAAGCAACCGAAGATATCACTTACGTAAAGACCAGCGTCCTAAAATCTCAGAGTTTTCCCTTGTTTAAAATGCCTTTCCAACTAGCAGAAGAGCCCCGCACCATTCAAAGCGAAAAAACACCAATCTATAATCCACCTCTTTCATCCACTATATCAAGCACTGTTTTTCCTGAAAGCAACTATGCCTTTATTCAAACAAATTTGACTGGAAGCAAGGGACTGACTCTGTTTGTGTACCCTGTATATATCAGCCAAAACCAATGGCACATTGCCACTCAGATGACCATTGAAATCGGAATATCTCATGAGACTCCATCGGGTACCACCCTACATTCCAACACCACTGATTCAGGCAACCATGCTATTATTCTTTGCCCGGATGAGCTTGTAGCTTCTGCTAATGAGCTGAAAATCATTCAGCAAAATGATGGCTACCTTGTGCGAGTAGTCAAGATATCAGAAATGAAAAATTATGAACCCGCCAATATTCCTTCAATGGGTAATGTTAAAGGGTTCAATGATTTTGAAAATGAACAAAAAAAGCGCTTTTTATCTTACGATCTCAACTTAGCTCTTAAAATTCGTTCCTTTCTTTTAAAACAAGTTCAAGAAAAAACCGTTAACTATCTAACTATATTGGGAGACGCAAGCTACGTGCCCCCTTCCTATTATGTTTTTTCAGCTGATGGAATGGGCGATTACGACCAATGGGTGCCTACAGATTATTTTTACATGGCTCCTGATGCTTCTGGTAGAAATTATACTTTTCATATCAATGTAGGGCGTCTGCCAGTTCGAGACGCAGATGAGGCTAAAAAGCTTATTAATAAAATCAGACGCTATCGAAAAGCTCTGGATCCTTCCTGGTTTAAAAATGCAGCATTAATGGGTGGAGATACTTTTAACGGAGACTATTTTGCTGAATTAGCCATCTCTCGCTCAATTAATCTCGATTATTTTAAAGGTATGAACATTAAAAAATACTTCAAGACTGAGGGATTGTTTACTACCGATCCCGTTCTTCAAGGATTCAAAGAAAACAATAAGGGTTTTTTATGGGCCTTTGGTCATGGCTCTGGGGATGGTCTTGCAGTGGAGCCTGGCTTTGTACATTCCAAACATCTTATGGATCTTCCTTCAGCCGACAAGCTTCCGATTGTAGTCAGCGAAGCTTGTGGTAATGGCGCCTGGGACTCACGCCTGGCTAAAGCTGATTTTGGTACTAATACTCAACATAAATATCCTACTTCTTTTGCTGAAGCCGTGGTTCTCTCTGAGGGCGCCGGAATTGCCTACGTTGGTGGAGCAAGAATAAATTATGCCGGCTGGAACATGAAATATGAAAAAGGCGTTCCCGATCTTATAGAAGTGTATTACATGGATGCTATTATTGAGTATTTCTTTAAACAGTATTCTTCAGAAGGTGGTTCTCTTGGTGATATAGTCAGGCGTACTATGGCCGAATACATTGAAGAGCAATGGTACTGGGTCAATGCACCCCAGATAAAAACTTTTTATGGTTTTACTCTCCAGGGAGATCCTACCATCAAGCTTCCATTCATTGCCAAGGATGTTAAAATCACTTACAAAACCCCTGAAATTGACTATAGCGAAACGATGCCTCTGGTATCCAATAGAGTTCCATTTTTCTCCATCGATGATGGTATAAATGTTTCTGCTTCCAGCGATTCAAAAAAACTCAGCTATATCGTTTCTGATTATCTCGATCATGAAACTCCCTTGCGTCATCAGGGTGATTTGCAAACAAAAAGTTCTCAGCAATTTTCGCATTTTTTCAAACCCGATAAAAAGAGTCTTATGACCATTCGCGTACAAACCCAGGACTTCAAAGAACGACGAATTGTCTTCTATAGTCGTTACAATCATGATCTAGTTCTATATTCCAATTATGATCTTACTTTGCTTCGACAAAATGAAAGAAAGGATTACTCCTTTACCTTGGTCAACGAAGGAATATATGATAATCAAAAGATACCCATCAGCATTGAAACCCCCTCAGAACAAATTAAAAGTTATTTTATTGAGTATCTACCCGTCATGGGATCCCGTAAAATGAGTTTTTCTTATTTTGCACAAGATCCCGGAAGCCAAACGATTACGATTACTGCTCCCCATTTGGATAAAGAGACGGTTACCGACGACAATCACCTCACCTATGACATTAAGGTAGTAGATAGTCCAATTTCACGTGTTGGTATTTTACAAGAATCCAGAGCTAATTCTCGAGCTTATTATGAACAGCGTTTTATGCTAAAAAAATTAAATCAGTTTTACCGGGATAAAGGTATAAATGTTGAACTGGGAGTCGTTCCCTTTGCTCCTGATAACGACTATCGCACCACCATGGATCGACTGAAAATAGATATGTTAGTACTTTATACCCCTTATTTCTATGATTTCCCTATGCAGGAAGCTTTGAGTTATTTGGAGCAATTTGAAGCCAACGGTGGTCAAATTCTTGGCATTTTAAATCTGGGCAACAATCATTATGGGCTTCCGTTAAACGAAGTGCAACAATTTTTTGGTATACATCCCGACGAAACCTTCACCATGAAAAATACCAATGACTATAAAATTAAACTACAAATAAAAAATGATGCAGAAAATCTTTTTTCTAAAGATGAATATGCTATGCCGTCCCGTTTTACCTTGAGTTCTGAAAAAAACTGGAAGCAGATAAGACTTGAAAATGCTTCCCTGCTTGCTCTATCAGAAGATGAAAAAATTGCCATGATACAATCCGGTTCACGCTATTTATATTCAGGCTTTCTATCTGAAAAAGATTTTGAAGCTCAGGACGATGCTTTGCTGTTTTTTATGGAAATCTTATCCATACCCCTCAAGGAAAGAATCGATGTAGGGATACGTTCTGCTCATTTCAGCCAGCTTACGGCCTCTAGCAACGAAGCCGTAGGTTTAATCGTTGAATATAAAAATCAGGGCAATGTGGCTTTAGACGGGCTTACGCTACGAGTAAACAATAAAGATAGCTACCCCTTGCAAGCCATCCAGGCCGGAGAGAATAGCTCCTTTACCCTTCCAGTGACCACCGATATGGAGGGTTACCAGGATTTTAATCTCGAAATTGTACTCCCTGAGGATCTTAAAGACCAGTATCTGAAAAATAATACCAAGACCCTGAGATACCATGTTTCATCCAGCGGAAATCCTCAGCAGGTTCCTGTTTTGACTCTGGAAGGATCGTTAAATCGCAAAACCTTGGTTGATACTGAATTAGTCAAGGGGAAAGTCAGCCCTGGTGCAAAACTAAAAGTGAACGATCATGCTGTTGCAGTCAACAATGACGGTAGTTTTGTTTTACCTTTACCTCTTCAGCAAGGTATCCAGGAGTTTGCATTTGTAACTTTTCAGGGATCGCTATACAGCGAAAGAACGCTCCTGCGCATTGATCGACAAAAGGAAACACTGATTCATCTGCTCATTGGGGATTCCTTTTCCTTCATCAACCATAAACCTGAACCACCACTTGATGCTCCTCCGTTTATTCATAACTCCCTAACCTATGTTCCCTTAAGATTTATCGCTGAAATGTTTGGAGCAAAAGTGGATTGGGATCAGAAAACAAGTACCATTAAAATGAAATATCAGGACCTTACGATAGAAATGAAGCACTTGGAAATGTTTGCTACTGTCACAGGCCCTGAAGGAAGCAAACGGATTCCTTTGCAAGGACCATATATTACTCGAAGTAACAGGTCTTTTGTCCCTGTACGTTTTATCGCTGAAGTGTTTGGAGCAAAAGTGGATTGGAATGCAGGTCTTGAAATGGTTAGCATTAACCATCGCTTCAGTCTTGGCAAAGTTGACGCTTTGTGGTCAGACTATGCTCAAGCTGAGATTGAACCGATACCCCTCCATACCGATATCGTGCATGGCAACAACGAAGGTAAATTGTTAAATCCCACCTGTATGGATGTAATGGATGATGGAAGCCTTATGATCAGTGCATATGACGGGATGTATCGTTGGGATCTGAAAAATGAACCTGAAAAAATACATTGTATGCAGGAATGGAAAGCTAATTACTTTGATTCTTATTATTTCGATCGTGCAAACACCACAGCCAACCGTACCATATTTAGACGATGGAAAGATAAATTAGTATTCACCGATCGATATGATATGTATGTAATCGATCCCTCAACGAATACTATGGATCGCATGATAAGTTATGTAACTTTTGGCACCTACCTTTATCCTCAGCATAATTATCCAACCATCTATGCCATGGAAATTGTCGGCAACCATGCTTATCTTTTAAGCCCTTACAATGGATTGAATATCGTTGATTTGGAATCTGGGGAAGTGATCAGTCAATATTCAATTCCTGCCTATCCCTTTGATTTTACAATAAAAAATAACGTTATCATGGCTTTTTGTCTTTTTGGCAATCTTGCAAGGCTTGATTTGGATAAGGGATCCATGGAAATATTTGAATATCCCGATATGATGTTTGCCAGCTCAATTTCAGAAAATCAGGGTCGATACTACCTTCAAACTTTGCTACCCTCTGGTATCCATGAAGTTAAACTCAACCAAAATACCTATGAAATAGTAAAGACTTATCAACTTTCTAGTAATTCCAATATTTTTGCTGAACAAATACGCTTCCTTGGCAATGGTACTTTTGCTCTGATTTACGATTTAAGCACTTCAGAAAGTGGTATAGCAAAACTAAAAGAAGATTTTTCCATCGAAAACGATACCATGGCTGAGACTAAGAAATGGAAAAAAAATAAGCCCTCATTTAATCTTTTTTCGCAACGCACCTGGATGCTTGAAGATGATTCGGTTTTAATCTCTCAAGCAAGCCCTGCTGATTACACCCAAGTGAAACTATATTCGAGCCAGGGAGATCTTATCAAAGATATTCCCATTCGACTCGATGGATATAGCTCTTCTTTAATGGATATACAGTATATTGGTGAACATACGCTGGCCGCACTCATCTATAATCGCGGCTTTGAAGTTCAAATCATAAAATTTGAAAACTTAAAACGCATTCGATATTCCACTAGCAAGCTTAAACCCGAAACAAAAGATTTTGAACCCTATTATTGGGCTGTTGATGACAAACAGGCTTGTATATGGGATATTGTCAGCGCTCAGAATGTTGTATTTGATCTAAGCAGTGGAAACGAACTTATGCGCTTTGATACCATGAATTTGGATCATACTCCCTCTTACCTATCCTCAAATCGAATGATGCGTTATGCAGACCAATATTTGTATGTATTGGACATGGTAAAAAAAGTAATCCGTGTATTTGACCCCAAGGGTAATATGGATCAACAAATTGATATTCAAAGCATTGCTATGGGTCTTCCCTTAAATATTTCTGATTTTCAGGTACTTGACAGAAATTCCTTTGCCTTTCTTGATTTTGATCGTTCTCAGGTAGTTTTTTTTGAAGATGGAGCAGTGAACAGAATCTGGGGATCCAAAGGGATATTGGATGAACATTGCCAGCAGGATGCAACTTTTCTTGCTCCTCTCAGTATAGATTTCCGTAATAATACCTTGTTAATTAATGATGCAGGTCATTTTCGAGTTAGCAAAATTAATCTCGGTAGTGAACGATATCTCGACCCCAGACTAGAAGTTTGTCCAAAACAATATGAAACTGTACTTGAATATCCTTTGTATTGGAAAAAGCTCATGCATATCCAACGTTTTGACGACGATACACTCTTTGAAATTGAACATCCCAAAGAATTGAACTATAAAATCATTACAGAAGGCCAAAATTCCTTATTGCTGGAATGGTCTTGCAATGAAGATATTATTCGCTCATCAGAAGCTTTTGAAGGCAAGATCATCCTAAAATCACACTATGCCACGCTCAATGTTCCAGTAAAAATAAGTCGAAAACCCTTGGAGCTAAAAGTTTATAAACACCTGGTTCTACGAGGGCAAGAAGCCTATTATCCCCCTGCCCGTATAAAAATGGATAACAATATCCTCTTGATGGATATGAAAAGCGTTGAAGAGCTTTTAAGTTTCCAATGCAAGGAATTCAATGGGGACCTTATCATAAGCATGCCCAAAGATCTTGTAATTATGAAAAAAGGAGAATCCAAAGCCAGACTTTTTGATGTAAGCGGATCACGAGAAATTGAACTCGGTGCCCAGGTTGAACAAATAAAAGGGCATTACCTTTTACCTATAAATCAACTTTTGAAGCATCTGGAAATACCCTTCGCATTTAAAGAGAAATACGTTCAAATTAATTTACCTATCGATTATGAAATTTAGACATAATTTAATCTCATTAATTGGTATAGTCCTTTTAATTTTTTGTGTTTCATGCTCGAATACCGGATTTGCTGAAAAGCTACCTGATCAGCTTCCGTTCTTATTTCTGCAGAATGGTAAAAACACTGAATTACTTTGGAATAAAGCTAGCCTGGATTTAAATGATGGTAGGATTATCGAAACGGATCGTCCGGTACTGGTACAAAATCAGCTTGCCTCAGAGTTTAAATTGACATGGGATGGAGCTCATACTTTTTTTTCCTATAGTCCTCAAAATAGAGTACAGCTATTACCTCTTGATGAAAAAGATAGCCATTTGCTCCTTCAAGCTCCAGACTCATCGCCATATTATGTTTTTAATGCCTCAAAACCCGATCAACAAGTTTTAGTTTATCTACCTACCCAAGCTTCACAAAGAGATGAAGCAATAGTGGAAATATTTGGGAAAAAAGCTCAAAAACTAACACTCCGCATGCCTTCAATAGATTTCCCCGGTTTGCGAATTCTTCGCCCTCTTGCCATAGCATCAACTATCGAAGGCTGGAGTTTTTATTTCCAGACCATAGAAAGCAAAGCTGAAAAAATCAGCTTGGGTATAATAGCTGCTGCTTATGATTATTCGGAGACTGAGTGGAGTATGGTATCCAGGATAGTTCCTTTTAATGAGGCAAGTTTAACGAGTCAGATGTGCTATTATAAAAACAAGTTGTATCTTTCCAGCATGGAGGGTGAAATCTTGACTATTCATCCCAAAAATGGAAAGATGCATAAACATGAACTTCTGTCCAAAGAAATTAAAGCATTCAAAGAACAAATATTAAATTCGCAGGAAGATATACAAAATCCTGGTATTTATTCTTATGCAGGCTATCTTATTGTTCATTTGCACGCAAACGATGAGTCAATTTATGTGCTTTCAGATGGAAACAAAGTCAAAGCTATCCTAAAAACCTTGCAGGGTAAAGTAGTACTTCTTTCAAATTCCAAACTACTCCCAATTGAATTATCTGATGCTGTGCCCTTACCCACACATTGGATTTTTCCGGAAAGCTAAGCTTTTTGGAATTTTCCTGCTGATGCCATGTAGATTACAAATTCGTTTTCACCATCTACAGCGATAGTTTTGTCAGCAATTTCCTGATCATAAGCTCCAATAGCACAGGTACCGGCATTGATGGCCAAGGCAGCCAACATCAGATTTTGACAAAGATGTCCAGCATCAAGAAGAATAAGTTTGATGGCTTCAATGTCATATCTCCACTCCATTCGATAGGGCATGCAAGTCCAGAGAAAAGTTGCTGCACAATGACCTGCAAATCCCTGACCAAGAGCAGCGTCAATGATTTTAGCTTCGCTATGTTCGTCGAGGTTCAATAGCTCCAGGGAATGTTCGAGAGGTAGATAATGATAAAATCCTGTGGCTAATCCATCTACTTTGTGGACAGCAATATAGGTTTCGAAAGCATGTCTGCAACCAGCGGAAGGGACATTGCGAAAGTAGATATGGGGCTTGGCTGAGGGTTTGCGTATTCCCTGAGTAGCCCACAATAAAAAAGAAAGTTCGTCCATTGTAAAGGGATCGGTGGAGTACGCCCTTATGCTTTCGCGCATGTTAATAGCGTTGTAAAGAGAATCATTGGATAATTTTGATGAATCTGGCGAAGGAAGCTTAATCAAGTCATTGCTAGGCAAAGGCTCTTTGAAGCAGTGCGGAGGGAGAACTCCCATCATTTGATCTGATTTGGTTTCCTTAGTTTTGAGTTCAATAAATTTGGCTTTCAGAATCCAACGTAAGCTTTTTGCATCTTCTGTAATCATATAAATCCTCCATTTAGTTGCTAATACTCTAATTTACTCTTTTATTATACAAAAAAAAGAAAAACAAGCTTTAGTCTTGTAAAATAATGATTTCAGATTATAAAGTGTTTAGAATGAAAGGCTTTTATAAAGCGAAAAGGAGTGTTTATGAATAAGCGTTTACTACTATGGCTGATGCTACTAATAGGTGTACTAATTATTATCATTATGTTTACCCGAGGCAATCCAAATCAAAAAGCACCCGTCAGCGATCCCACCGTCTCCAAAATAACAGTCCTTAGCGAAGGTAGCATGAGTGAAGTCGACAGCTTCCAGACCCTTATTATAGACGATCAGGCCACTTACCAGGAATTTGTTAGCAGCAATAAGCTTGTGATACCCAACCCTATCGACCTCCGAGATCGCACTGTTATTGCTATTTTTATGGGCTATCGTCCTACGAGTGGATATTCTGTTGAAATTGCAGATGTCAAAGAAGAAGATCAAAAAATGTTCATCACAGTTAATCTCAAGCAACCAGGAAAAAATTGTATCAACCTTCAAGTAATTACCAATCCTTACCAAATTGTTAGCATCAAAAAAACCAAGCTCCCCATTGAAATTATTACCAATGTAGTTGAGTACGATTGCCCATAGGCAATTAAAAACCAGCTTTGTTACCCTGGGTAGTTTTTCTGCCCAGGGTTTTTTTTATTGCAATATCTAACGTTATGTATAAAATTATCCAAAGCAAAACTACACTGCTGATAAAGGAGCTTTTATGAATCGGACCTATGCTTGTCCAGAATGTGGTAATATGTTGCTTAAAATAACCAAGGTAGAAAATGGCCAGGATATCGACAATTATTATTGCGATATCTGCAGTATTTCATTTAAACTAAAAGAACTCGAAAATCCTAAGAAAACAAAAAACTGCAACGAAAAAAAATAGTAACATCAAAATAGCACGAATTTATGTATTTTATTTCAAAAATATAGTATCTTAATATTCTTTGTGATTAGTATTAATGCCTATTATAATACTGTATCCATGTAATGTCTTTTAAGTCTTTACATGGATACTAAAGTATGCTAAACTGTATTTTATGAAAGCAGCAGCATACGTTAGAGTATCTACTGAAGAACAATTAAAGGGTTTTGGGCTTGATGTTCAGCGTGAACGTATAGATTATTACGCTAAATTTAGAGGAATTACTATAAAAAAATGGTACGAAGACTCTGGCATCAGCGCCAAAACAACTCAGCGCCAAGGCTTGCAACTAATGATTTCAGACATACAAAAAAAGAAATATGACGCCCTCATTGTTTACAAACTTGATCGTCTTTCCCGTAGCCTGCGCGATCTTCTAAATCTCCTCGAAGACTCCCTCAACCCTTTTAATTGCGAATTTATATCTGTTACCGAGCAATTTGACACCAGTGTTCCTCAAGGCAAGCTAATGATTCAGCTATTAGGCTCTTTTGCCGAATTTGAACGTAATCTAATTGTTGAGCGCACATGGAATGGAAAACTCATCAAAGCACAACAAGGGGGTTATACCGGTGGGGAGCCTCCCTATGGATTTAAAGCCGAAGGAAAGAAACTTGTAGTCGATCCCCAAAAACTTATCTTGGTCAACCGAATTATTAAAATGCGCAAAGGCAGACTTTCTTATGAGCAGATAGCAAAAAGCCTTAACGAAGAGGGTATTTTTCGTCCAAAAAGAGGCAAGCAGTGGTATGCCAAATCAATTTATAATATGGTACACAACAAAAAATACTATCAATTAGAAATGGAGGCTTTAAGATGAGACTGCATGACCTGATCAAGCCAATGCAGAGATAGGCGAAAAGCCTGAATTCCTTCTTCGTAGTCAACGCAGGGCAAGGATAGTACTAATTCGTTGTGTTCGTTGAGTTTGATGTTTTCCATATCTTCCATTTCTTTTTGTTGCAAAGTCATGGCGATATGTTGGGCAACATGGGCAAAAGTAGTGCCTTCCTGAACAACACGCAAAAACCCTCCTTTTTGAGGATATTTGCTTTCATGATATAGCAAACGAGGAAAACGTACAAAAAGGGTTCTTACAGTTTCGTGGGGCCAATCTTCAGAAGAAGGACCAAGCTGGTCCAAGACAAAATCAATGTACTTGCTTCCGTTTTCTTCCTTCATATGAATCGCTTTAATCTTAACCATTGGCGACTCCTTAGACTAGTTTTAATCATTATACTACTCTAAAATATTAAAAAGTCCATGAAAAAAACTATATAATAGAAGCAAAAAGATAGGGAAAGGAAAAATAATTATGCTTCCAGCCTTTAAGGCAGTAATATTTGATTTGGATGGCACTCTGATTGATACTATTCATGACTTGGCAAACGCTGTCAATGAAGTTCTGGCAAGTAGAAACCTCCATCAACACTCTATCGAGTCATATAAGCATAGAGTAGGAGACGGAATCAAACTTCTTCTTCAGCGCTCAGTGCCAGAAAATTTAAGTCTCGATAAAGATCTGATCGAACAAATTATGCTCGAGTTTAATGATAGCTATGAGCAACATTGGAACAAAAATACCTTGCCCTATCCAGGAATTGTATCGATGTTTCAAGAGCTTCAGCATATAAACATAAAAAAGGCAATACTTTCAAATAAACCTCAATATTTTACCGATTTGTGCGCAAAACACTTTTTTCCCGAAATTGCTTTTGACTTAGTGCTTGGTGCCAGTTCCGATGTACCCAAAAAACCAGACCCCACCTCTGCCTTGTTTATTGCTCATCATATGAATGTTTCTCCCGAAGAGGTCATCTATGTCGGCGATACTTCAATCGACATGAGTACAGCCAAAAATGCAGGAATGTATCCAGTGGGAGTTTCCTGGGGATTCAGATCTCAGGAAGAACTTTTAGAAGCTGGAGCCAAGATCTTGCTGAACTATCCAGAAGAGCTTATGCTCATTGTTTCAAAGCAAGCATAAACTGTTCAGAATCTTTTACCGAAAATACCAACTCTCGGTTTGAGTTTTTAATTGCAGCAACAAGGTTTTTCTTGCCTGGCAAATTGTAAACTATTCTTGATTTACCGCGATATCTACCAAAACGAATACCCCATCCTCCATAGGCAAGCAGAGGATTAAGCGTATCAATATATATTGTTTCGATTTCAGATCGCAAAACAATGCGTTTGAAGAGACCATAGCTTACTTCCAGTTTATCATGGTATAGCAAGATGCAGAGTTTTTTAAATTGGTAGATGGTAAAGGTAAAAACCAAAAATAACAGACCCATAGTGAGATTGAACCATAAGGGTTCCTGATGGTAACTAAGATCGATTCCTTGCCACTGATTGTAGGAAAGATATCCAAAAAAAAGAGTTATTGCGAGAAAAACTATGATCAAAACACTGAAAAATGGAAATTCGAGTTGTTCTTCGTAAACTTTCATTTTTTTTGCTCCTACTTTTACTTAAATCCAAGATTACGCTTGAATATAGTATAACTTTTTTTTATATTTTAAACCAAAGCTCATTTCATGGAAAGGAGTTTAGCTTAAAATGAACAAGATTGTTTTTATAGCCGGCTTGTGCGGAGCTGGCAAATCTGTAGTTTCAAGCTATTTTGTGAAAGCAGGATTTCACTATTTTCATATTGGTAGCCTTACCATGAGAGTATTAAAAGAACGCAAATTAGAAGTCAATGAAGCCAATGAGCGCTTAATCAGGGAAGCTATCAGACAGGAACACGGCATGGCAGCATATGCCAAACTAAATCTTGATCTGCTTCATGAATTATCAGCAAAATACCCTGTAGTTGCTGATGGTTTGTATAGTTTTTCGGAATACCTTGTATTAAAGGAGCATTTTAAGCAGCAATGCCTTGTCTTGGCAATATATGCCCCACCCGAGCTGCGATATCAACGTCTAGAAAAGAGAATAGAAAGACCTTTGAACACCGAAACAGCAATCAGCAGAGATCATGCTGAAATCACCAAACTCGAAAAAGGTGGGCCGATTGCTATGGCTGATGCAACGATTCTTAATGATGGAAGTTTTGAATACTTGGAAAAACAATGCCTGGAGGTTATACGTGTCATCAAATCAAAATAATGAGCTTAGCAAAGCCTATGTGCGTCCTTCATGGGATGATTATTTTATGGAGGTAGTCTATGCTATTTCCAAACGAGCTACTTGCGACCGAGGTAGGAGCGGATGCGTAATTGCCAGGGATCACCAAATTCTAGTCACAGGATATGTGGGTTCTCCTATCGGTTTTCCTCATTGTGATGAAGTCGGGCATCAAATGAAAAAAATGCTTCATGAGGATGGATCTGTTTCTCAGCATTGCACCCGTACAGTACATGCAGAGCAAAACGCCATATGTCAGGCAGCCAAACTGGGCATTTCAATCCATGGGGCTACCCTATACTGCAAAATGACTCCATGCCGTGTTTGTGCCATGCTCATTATTAACTGCGGTATTAAAAGAGTATATTGCGAAAGACCTTATCATGCCGGAAAAGAATCTGAAGAAATGTTTAAGCAAGCTGGTATAGCATTGGTTTACCAAAACACCGAAACAGAAAAGTATGAAAAACAATGAATTTATGAATGTATTCTAGATAGTATTTTGAAAATTGCACCTCAAAATAATTCATTAATTAGTGCTAGTTAATAGGATTTCACCTTGACATATATTTTAATTCATTTAAAAGCCTAAAAAGGGCATGTTTTTAATCGCATTTCTTATTATGAAACATACGTATTATAACTATTTGACACTAAATTTATTTAACTTATGATGTATTGAATAAAAATGAAAGGGTACGGTAATGTGTAAAAAAATATTTGGAATATTGTTAATAGTTTTGATTTTTTCTTCTTTGTTTAATTTTAATCCTCTTGTTGCTGCGGAAAAAAAAACGATACGAGTCATTACAGATTCTCGAATAGAATTGATTAATGTTGTCCAACTCATGACGGGCTATTGGCCAATGTGTCGATTAGACATCGAGTATATGCAAGAAGTGTATGAACAATTCGGCGCCTACTGGGAGCATCCAGTATTGCGTCAATACGCCATGATGTGGTTTATGCATGGATTCAGCCAGGAAATTCCACATGCCTTGATGCTTCACTTATCCGACCCTCCCGAATTACAAGTAAAAACAGCCATTCCAAAATATATCATGGATCGTGCAGGTGGGGAAAAGAAACTGAATGATTTTTTAGATTTTTTAAGAGATTATGCCAAAAAAACAAAGTTTAAAGATTTTTATGAGTTTCATCGTGAATTTTACCGACAACACATTAAAAAAGTTTCTGATTTTATCGCTGAAAAAGAATACATCCAAACACTGGAAAACTTCTTTGGGCCTAATCGCTATAGTTATACCATTATTCTGTCTCCATTGGTTTACGAGGAAGGATATGGAGTCAATGTGAGTAGTCAGTTATATAGTATCATTGGACCCTCAGATAGCTTTGAAAGACAACCTATATTTGATAATCCACAAGCCTTATCAAAGCAGATATATCATGATTTTAGCCAGTCTTTCATTAATCCACTGAGTGCCCGTAATAGAGATACCATCATCAGTCACTCCAAGTTATTCCAACCCATATGGAGGGAAATGATGAATCGTGGATACTACGACTGGGAAGCATCTTTTAACGAACACCTTATCCGCTCTGTTATGATTTGGATAGCTTTTCAGGAAAATACCATGGAAGAAGGTGAAAATTATCTCAATGAAACCTATATGCAAGGTTTTATATATACTGACTATTTGCACGATTTGACTTTGGAATATACCAATAATCGCGACATTTATCCGACTTATTCTGATTTTTATCCCCGTATTCTCGATGCAATAAGCTACCTTTGCGAGTTGCCCTATGCACCAAGTTATTTATCTGTTAATTATGCTTCTATTAATGGCGTACAATTGGAATGGCTTGATAATTCGCAAGATGAAGAAGGTTTTATTGTATACCGAAGAAAACATAAAAATGAACCTTTTCAAGCGATAAGTATCTTACTACCCCCCAATC
>Ga0351890_10196_pt1 | contig 20419 bp, 15 predicted proteins | sample TotcelFGM3001M15_FD_206743 | JGI IMG/M metagenome (GOLD analysis project Ga0351890, IMG submission 206743) | Enriched cells from coal bed in the Powder River Basin, Montana, United States - Total cells FGM rep3 HSBNCT.FGM.300.1.M15 ...
TCACATAGGGGCCCTCCCAACCGCGCAGGGACGATTCGCTGTCGTCGCTGGGCGGCGTCAGCAGGGCCTGCAGTCCTTGTTCGGTGGTGGGAAAGTTCCTTGTGTCCAGGGCGTATCGCTCCAACGCCCCGCGGAACAATCCGATCTGCGATTGAGCCGCGTTCACATCCGCTCGCTTGCGGGCTCCCATAAACCGAGGGACGACCAGCGCGACCAACATCACCAGGATCGCGAGCACGATCAGCATTTCGGTCAAGGTGAACCCGGATCGACGGGTACGGCGACGGTGAAAAATCTTCATTTCCTATTCTCCCTTTTTATCTACCCCATCATCGTCATGGTATCGAACAGCGGCAGCAGCAGGGCCACCAGCACAAACCCGATTAGTGCGCCCATCACCAGCAGCATGGCGGGTTCGGCCATCCGAACCATGACATCGATCTGCCGCGAGGTGCGGCGGTCGATGCCGTCAGCGATGCTCACCAGTACCTGGTCCAAATTATTCGCCTGCTCGGCGACGTGAATCATGGCCATCACCGGCCGCGGGATCAGCCCGCAGGCGGCCAGCGGCTCGGACAGCGTCTCGCCCGCGGAGACGTTTTCCGCGGAATCGCGAATGGCCTGTGCCAAGACGCGGTTGCCGGCGGACTCGCTGCTGATCTCCAGCGATCTCAACAGCGGGACGCCGTTTTTCAGCAGAGTTCCTAGAATGCGACAGAATCGCGACACGGCATAGCCGTGAAATATGGGGCCCGCCAGCGGGATCTTCAATTTCCAGCGGTCGATCCACAGCCGGCCGCGCTCGCGCTGCGCCAGACGCCGCAACCAGAACGCCAGCCCGGCCAGCATCGCGGCCACCACCAGGCCGTACCGACCCAAAAAGTCGCTCAGCCCCAACAGGATCACGGTCGGCAGCGGCAGACCGCCGCCATCCTGTTCCAGACGTGCAAACAACTCGGCAAACTTGGGCACAAACACGACGACCAGGACGATCGTGATGATCACGCCCAGCGAGGCCAGAAACACCGGGTAAATCATCGCCCCGGTGACGCGGCCTTTGAGTTCCTGTTGCTGTTCCAGGAAATCGGCCGTGCGTTTCAAGGCATCCTCCAGGAAAGCCCCCTCCGAACCGGCGCGGACCATGCTGACGGCCAAGTCGCCGAATACCTCCAGGTGCTTGCTCATCGCTTCGTCCAACGGCGTACCCTCGGCGACTTGATCGCGAACATCGACCAGGATGTCGGCCAATCCCGGGTGGGGGCATTGGGCGGACAGGATGCTGAGCGATTCCAGCAGCGGGACGCCGTTTTGCAGCAAGTCGGCCAGTTGGGCCAGGTTCGACACCAATTCAGCGGTCTTGACGCCTCGCTGCCGCTGCCACGGAGAACGCTGCATTTCCACCACATGCAGCGGAAACAGCGAACGCTCGGCCAACGCGGCCAGCGTTTCGCGTTTGCTGGCCGCCGTGATCGTCCCGGCCACATTCTCGCCAGCCAGGGTTCGGGCCGTGTAATTGTACTGAGGCATCGCGCCGCTTCTGAAGTTGCTAATCTGCCTTGGTCACGCGAAGCACTTCTTCGACGGTCGTCTGCCCCCGGCAGACCTTTCTCCAACCGTCCTGCCGCAACGTTCGCATGCCCGCCTCCATCGCCGCCCGTTTAATCACATTGCTCGGCGTCCGCTCGGCGGCCAAGCGGCGGATTTCGTCGGTGGCCGCCAACAGCTCGTACAGGCCCGTCCGCCCGCGATACCCCGTGCCGCGACAGTGCCGGCAGCCTACCGCGCGATAGATCGCCCCGCCTTCTTCTTCACAAGCCGCTCGAGGAAAATCTTCCGGAACATCCTCGGGGCCAGGAATGTACGACTCGCTGCACTCGGAACAGAGCGTCCGCACCAACCGTTGGGCCAGGATGCCCTCGACGGTGCTGGACACCAAAAACGGTTCGACGCCCATGTCCATCAGCCGCATGAACGCGCCCGCCGCATCGTTGGTGTGCAACGTGCTGAACACCAAGTGGCCCGTCAGCGAAGCCTGGACGGCACTCTCGGCGGTCTCCAAGTCGCGGATCTCGCCCACCAGCACGACGTCCGGATCGTGACGGAGAATACTCCGCAAGCTGGCCGCAAACGTCAGCCCAACTTTGGAATGGACTTGGATCTGGTTGATACCGTCCAACTGGTACTCGATCGGATCCTCCGTCGTGATGATCTTCGTCTGATCGTCCTTCAGTTCGCTCAACGCGCTGTACAGCGTGGTTGTCTTGCCCGAGCCGGTCGGCCCGGTGACCAAGATGATCCCGTGCGGCTGCTTGATCAGCCGCTGGAAATGCTGGTACGTGTCGCGAGCCATGCCCACGCCGCGGAGCGAGAAGTTCAGCCGATCCTTGTCCAAGATCCGCATGACGATGCCTTCCCCGTGCAGCATGGGGATCATCGACACGCGGATATCGATCTCGCGTCCCGACATCCGTAACTTGATGCGCCCGTCCTGCGGAACGCGTTTCTCGGCGATATTCAAGCGAGCCATGATCTTCAGGCGGCTGATGATCGCCGCCTGGAAACGATGGATCTGAATGGGCGCCGGCTGCGTCTGCAGCACGCCGTCAATCCGGTAACGGATCTTCAAGCCATCCGCCTGGGCTTCCAAATGGATGTCGCTCGCCCGGCCCTCGACGGCCTCGATCAGGATCTCATTCACCAGCCGCACGACGGACGCTTCCTGCGCCGCCTCGGAAGCCTCCGAACGATCCCACTCCGGCTCGTCCAACACCTCGATGCGATTGTCCTGCTGCTCGCGAATCGCAATCAGGTCGTCGATCGTCTCGGCGCCCACGCCCAAGTGCAACTTGACCAACCGCGCCAATTCGTCGGCCAAAACGATCACCGGCACGACGCTGTCCGGCACCGCTGCGCCGACGGCATCCAACGCCGCTAAATCGAATGGGTTGCTGGTCGCGACGATCAACGAACCGTCCCGATACTCCAGTGGAAACACCCCGTAGCGGTGAACCAGCCGAAGCGGAAAACGACGCAGCATGGCGGGATCGATGGTCGCCATCGACAGATCGACGTATTCCATCCCTAAGACCTCGCCAACAGCCCGCATCAGATCTTCGGACGAGGCGTACTCCAACTCGAGGGTCAGCGAATCCAGGCAGCCATCGCTAGCCAAACACTGGCGGACCATCTCTAGTTCACGCGGGTCAATCGCCGACGCGGCTTGAAAGCTTTTTGCTACAATCATAGAACCGTGGTGTGTACAGCTTAGGTAGGTGGGAAGCAGTCAATTTCGCCGTTGAATCCTTCGGCGAATCATGCCATCCGGGCATCCATGCAACCTTCTCTGTCTCGCTCCGGTCTCGAACGCTAGCTGCTTGTTCCATATCTGCAGCTAAGCGATTATTTCAGGTGTGTTAAAAAGGCGGGAACGCGTAAAGCGTTGATACAGTCGTCAAAAACTCTCCAGTTGAACGTTCGTCATTCTATTCCGGCCGCCGCGGTTCTGTCAACCGCGATAATGCCCACGGACAACGCTATTCGTACAATTTGGAGAGATTCGGGTATTCCGATCTTGAATATACATGATCAGCTCGGCATGTCGCCAGGAGGGGGGGCATGCGCTGTCCTTCACGCCGTGCCGGCGCGCAGCTGCGATTCGACACCGTTGATCACCGGCAGCGGGTATTGGCCCAGCAACATGCGGCGAAGATGGCCGGCCAACAGTTTCGGGCTACCCCGGAAAGCGTCCAGCGTGCTGCCGGCGATGTGCGGGACGATGGTCACGTTGTCCAGTTGGACCAGCGGGTGATCCACGGGCAGCGGTTCCTCGTCGAACACATCCAGCGCCGCGCCCATGATGCAGCGCTCTTGTAACATTCGCACCAGCGCCGGCTCGTCGACCAGGCCGCTACGAGCCGTGTTCACCAGCACCGCCGTAGGCTTCATCAGCCGCAGCTGGCTCTCGCCGACCAGATGATGCGTCTCCGGCAACAGGCGGGCGTGGATCGAGACCACATCCGATTCTCGCATCAGAGTGTCCAAATCCACCATCTCGGCCGGGCTGGTATCGCCGTTGGCGAACGGATCATAGGCGATGATGCGACTGCCCATGGCGTGCAGATAGCCGGCCAGCAGACGGGCCACGGCGCCGTAGCCGACCAGCCCTACGGTCTTTTCGTTCAGTTCTGGAATTACATCGCGGTTCAAGAAATCCCGGGTCCAGCGGCCAGCTTTGAGGGCCGCATGACCGCGAGCGATGTTGCGAACTTCGCTCAGGATCAATCCCAGCGTGCATTCGGCCACCGCACGGGCGTTGCGGCCCGGCGTATTCAGCACGCTGATGCCGCGCCCCGTGGCAACGTCGACGGCCACGTTCTCCGTGCCGCCCCGCAACACGCCGATCACCTTCAACCCTGTCGCCGACTCGATGACCGCTCGGCCCAGCGGCGCAAACTGGACGCACACGATATCAAAGCGGTCCACATCCGCCGTCAACTCCGGTGGCAACGCAACCGCGTCCGGGCCGCCTTGTTCGATCGCCAGATTGGCCTGCTGCAAATCGACCAGCGTGGGATGCTCCCACGACCGAACCTCGACGGAAACGCCCAGGTCAGCCAAGGGCCCGAAGCCTTGTTGCATCAAGTTCGCGGGGATGTACGTGTCACTGATTGCCAAAAGCCTGATCATGATCTGCCTCGGGGGAAACCGACGTGAAGCCTCGCCTGCACGACCGCTGAACCTGAGCAACGAAACCGCGTGCAGTCGGCAGTTGTCGCTCGTTTGGACAAGATCGTATCCTTGCCGCCGGGGCGACGCAAGGACCATTGAACACGCCCCATGGAACACGCCCCATGGAACGTAGAGCCGACGGCGACGGGTGAAACCGGCTCGGACAGGCCGATGGACGCCGGGCGGCAAACGCCCGTTGTGAAACGCCTGTTGTGAAACGCCCGGCTGGCGTCAACGGCTCACCGATTCCAGCACGTTCGGATCACAGCGTCCAGCCTTGGCGGTACTCGCGTTTCACATACTGGTTCAGTTCCGGCAGGTTCGTGCATTTCATGGCGGCGCCGTCCCATTCGACGGGCCGATTCAGGCCGGCTCGCATGGCCAGATGCGCCACCAACAGCATTTCCAAGAACGGTCCGGCGAACGTGGCGAAGCCGGAAAAGGTCGGCCCGCCGCCAGCGTGGCAGGCGCGGAGGAAATCGCCCATGATCCCGCCGGACGGGCGCGGCAGCGTCGCTGGCGGCGGCGTGAATTCCTGGCGGCGCGAGGCCGGCAGCAGGACCGGGCCGCCGCCGTGCGAGCCGCAGCAGATCATGCCCTGGTCGCCCACGAAAACCGTGGCAGCGCCGCTCAGACGCTTGGCGAGTTCCGCGTCCAGCCGTTCGATTTCCGCAAACACCGGGGGATGGTGCGGCCGGGTCTGCGTCGGCTTGCCGTCGGGCCCGCGGTAGCTGCCGTCGGTGTTGGGCTTGCTGCCTTCGTGCCAGAATACGGTGATCGGCGGCAGTTCGCCCCGCTGCGGAAAGTCGTAGCGGACCGTGCTCCACCGCGGGAACCGGTCTTCGCTCACGTCGCCGACATCGAGCAGTTCGACCCGCTGGGGATAGCCCAGCTGGAGGGCAAAGCAGACGGCGTCCATGACATGGGTGCCCCAGCCGCCCAGCGAACCGGTGCCGAAGTCGCACCAGCCGTGCCAGGGCCGGTACACCGAGCTGTACGGACGCGATTTCGCCGGTCCCAGCCAGGCATCCCAGTCCAAGCCTTGAGGCAGCGGTTGCGGCTCGGGCGCGGGCATGCTGCCGCCGAAACGCGAAGCGAAAATGTGCCAGGCATGCACTTCGAGCAGCTTGCCGATCGCGCCGGCGGCAAGCCATTCGGCCAGCGTCTGATGCCCGCCGGTTCCCGAACCTTGGTTGCCCATCTGCGTGACGACCGAGGATTCCGCCGCCGCTTCGCCCAAAGCCCGCGCCTCGGCGATGTGATGCACCAGCGGCTTTTCGCAGAAGACATGCTTGCCCAGCTTGATCGCCATCATCGACGGGATGGCGTGCTGATGGTCGGGCGTGGCGATCAGCACCAAGTCGATCTCGCGATGAACTTTGTCGAACATCAAGCGATAGTCGCTGAACGTCTTGATTCGCGCCGGATCAAAGTCCTTGACTCCCGCCTTGTCGGCGTCGGCGGCGAGGCGTTGCAGGGCTCGATTCAAGTTGCCTGCATCGGGCTCGGCCAGAGCAACATAATTCAGATCGGGACCAAGCCCGCTCATGTGCAATCCCCGTCCTCCGCAGCCAATGGCCGCTACGTTCAGCTTGCGTCCCGGGGCCGCTGCTGACAGGAGTCTCGGAGCGGGAAACAAGTGGGCTGCGGCTACCGTTGACGCCAGGGACGTTGCGCCTTTGAGGATATCACGACGAGTCAGACGTTCGGTCATTGGGGGGCTCCATGATTGGGATACAGCGTTGGGATACTGCAGTATATCGAACACGCCCCCCTGGGCACAAGCGACGCGTGCTCTCGGGGCGTGCTCTCGGGGCGCGTGATTCGTGGTGCTGTCTCACGTTGCAAAACCGTGGCCCAAACGCTGCGGGATTTTGGGGCCGTGGGCGTGGTCATCCCGCCCCGCATCGAGCGAGCCGACAGACCCGCCCGTCTCTGAAAGTCGGCGCATGGTGCCACGCCGGAATTGCGTCTCCGTAACGCATTGCCTGGGCGGAAGATGGAAGATCTAACGGTAGAAGACGGGTATGACGAACGCCCGGTGTCGAGTATCTTGTTCCCTCTCGGTGATTTTGCACAAAGTTACCTCACAAATCTTGACGTGGCTCCCTCGGCGCGGGAAGCCCCGGGACGCGACCATGCCTCTTGTTACCCTTCGCGACTTGACGATCGGCTTTCGCGGCCCGCTGTTGCTGGACGGAATCCAGTGCCAGATCGAGCCTGGGCAGCGGATCGGACTGTTGGGACGCAACGGGGCCGGAAAATCGACCCTGTTGCGGATGCTGACGGGCGAAGTCGAGCCGGACGGGGGCGAGGTTGTGTTCGCGCCGGGCGTCCGCGTCAGCTTGCTCCCGCAGGAGGTGCCGCTGGGACTTGCCGGCCGCTCGCGCGAAATCGTCGCCGACGGACTGCCTCCCTGCGCCCACGATCCCGAAACGCCCTGGCGGAATGCGCTGCGGGTGGACCAGATCTTGGCCCGGATGCAGTTGGACGGCGAAGCGTCCTTTGAATTATTGTCGTCGGGAATGAAACGCCGCGTCCTGTTGGCTCGAGCGCTGGCCGTCCAGCCGGACCTGCTGCTGTTGGACGAGCCGACCAACCACCTGGACATCGACGCGATCGAGTGGCTGGAGCAATTCCTCGATTCCTGGGACGCGACGTTGATCTTCGTGACTCACGATCGGGCGTTCCTCCGCAGGCTGGCCCGTCGAATTCTGGAATTGGACCGCGGTCGCCTGTTCGACTGGTCCTGCGATTACGACACGTTTCTGCAACGCAAGGAACTGGCGCTGGCCGCCGAGGAGAAACAGGACGCCTTGTTCGACAAGCGGCTGGCGCAGGAGGAAACGTGGATTCGCAAGGGGGTCGAAGCCAGGCGGACGCGCAACGAAGGCCGCGTGCGGGCCCTGGAAAAGATGCGGCTGGCGCGCCAGCAGCGGCAGACGAACCCCGGCAGTGTCCGCCTGCAGCTGCATCAAGAGGTCCGCAGCGGGACGCTGGTGGCCCAAGCCGAACGGATCAGCTTTGCCTATGGCGATCGCCCGGTGATTCGCGATTTCTCGACCACGATCATGCGGGGCGACAAGATCGGCATCATCGGGCCCAACGGGGCGGGCAAGACCACGCTGCTGCGGGTGCTGTTGGGCCAGCTGACGCCGTCGCAGGGCAGCGTCCGTCTGGGAACGAATCTGCAGATCGCCTATTTCGATCAATTGCGGATGCAGTTGGACGAAGACAAGACCGTCCAGGAGAACGTCGGCGACGGCTACGAATCGGTGCGGGCCGGCGGCCAGACCAAGCACGTGCTGGGATACCTGCAGGACTTTCTGTTCAGTCCCGAACGAGCCCGTACCCCGGTCCGCTTTTTGTCCGGCGGCGAACGCAACCGCGTGCTGCTGGCCCGGCTGTTTGCCAAGCCTGCCAATATCGTCGTGCTGGACGAACCGACCAACGACTTGGACACGGAGACCCTGGAGCTGTTGGAGGAACTGCTGGTCGCCTACGGGGGGACCGTGTTGCTGGTCAGTCACGATCGGGCCTTTCTGAACAACGTCGTCACCAGCACGATCGTATTCGAAGGCAGCGACGTGAAAGAATACGTCGGCGGCTACGACGATTGGTTGCGGCAACGGCCGCAGGTCTGGCCTGCCTCCGCTGGCCCTGCTCGCGGCACGTCCGAGCGGCGAGACTCGCCTGCGGCCAGCACCGCATCGGCTTCTTCGCCGGCGCCGGCGGGCAAGGGCCGCTTGTCGTACAAGGAACAGCGGGAATTAGCTGGATTGCCGACCCAACTCGAACGATTGGAAGGCGAAATCGCCAGATTGCATCAAGCGATGGCGACCCCCGAGTTCTACAAGCGGCCGGGCCCCGCCGTCGCCCGCGATGCTGCCGAACTGCAGCAACTCGAACAGCAACTTGCCGCCGCCTTCGAGCGCTGGGAAGCGTTGGAGGAGCGCGCGGGGTGAGCGCAAACACTCAAAAAGAAACCACGTGACGCAGAATCGTCGTGTTCAACGGAGCATACGAGGGAGTTCCGGAGCGGTATTCGAGGTGCCGGTTAAAGACGAAACCGACTTCTGTGACGGATCGCTCTTGGCCTTCGATGCCAAGGCAGATGCGGTAGTCCCGATACGTCGCCACGTCGTTCGTCCCCTCGGCCCGCTTGATGGCCCAGGTTCCGCCGTCCATCTCGCCCGTCAAGTACAGCCATCTTTCCCCTGCGACGCGATAAGCGATTCGCGGTTGCGGGAACACCGCATCCAGCCGCAGATCTCGATGAGGCTTGAAGACGGCGCCGAACACAGGCAAGCAAGCGATATCGTCTCGGTCCAGGACATCCAGGCCGATTTGCAGCTGGAATTGGTCGGAGGGCGTATAGTACAGCACACCGTGGCCCGGAAATCGCAGGCCCTTCCGCGCGCTGCCTTCGAAATCGCTGAACCACCCCGCGCGCACCGCGATGTCGTAGGACCAGAAGCTGTCCAGTTGGTTGCGGCGCCCTAGTCTGGCCGCAAAGTCCCACAGATGCGGCGGCATATCCGTGCGTTGGGGACCGCCTACCAAGTGCCACGTCGCCTCCAAACTGAAGGAATTCTTGCCCTCTTCCGGTTCCTTGAAGGAAGTGAAGGGGAGCGTGAGGATGCCCATCCGATTCCCCGAACCCGGAATCCAGTGCAACGATTCCGGGTTCCCGGAACCATCGTAAGAGTATCGTCCAAAAGGATCGTCGCGCCAGGGGTCGAGAGGATCGGGGGCGATTTGGATCAACTCGCCGGTCGTCTCCAGCCACTGGCCCGCCCGCGGCAACGGAATTTCTTCCTGGTGGTCGACATCCTGAATGCCGCTGTTCGCCTGCCAGGTCGTCGCGGCAAATGCTCCGGAAAAGTCGCAACCCTCCAAGGCTGGCGGGGCCCGTTCGCCGAATGCTGTCGGTGCATTTATCGGATCGTCCGGAGCAGGCAAACGGCGCAAGTTTTCGGACACGCGCAGCGTTGCCGGCACGTTGCCGATCGGCGGAGCGACAGACGACTGTGCCAACGCAATCGTCGCGGAACCACCGACTGCTAGCACGAGCAGCCAGATCCCACGCCGGAGAGGATCGGAAATCTTGAAGGAAATCCGTGGGGAAACCATGAAAAAAGACCTCGACATGCGCGAGCTGGACAAGTCGCGGGAGTATCCTCGCTTGACGTGTGCGCGTACAGACCGATTTTTCAACGAGCCGCCAAGACACCAGCTGCCTAGAAAGAGTGTTTTTTCCCCAGCAGCGAGGATTCTCCGGAAAATGGCTATAGACAACCTCTGGGATCGTCCGGGATAATTCGTGGCCAGATTTTGAGTCACTAGAGAAAGAAGGTAGCCAATCGTGCTGACGGGAAAAGAGCGACTTCGTAAGGCGTTTCGTTGTGAAGAGGTGGACCATGCACCATGGGTTCCGTTTGTCGGATGTCACGGAGGCGCCCTGCTGGGCCTGACGGCGACGGAGTATTTGCAATCCGAACGGCGGTTGATCGAAGGCGTCGAGGCGGCCATTGCGCGCTACCGCCCGGACGGCATTCCTGTCGCTTTCGACTTGCAGATCGAGGCCGAGGTGTTGGGCTGTGAACTCAATTGGGCCGACCAGACGCCCCCTTCGGTCCGCGACCACCCATTGGCCCTCGGGCATCCGCTCGAAGCGTTGCGGGTTCCCACGCCGGAATGCGGCCGCATCCGTACCGTCCTGGCCGCGGCCAACGAGTTGTGCCGCCGGCATCCGGAGGTGGCTTTCTACGGACTGGTGACCGGGCCCTTCACCTTGGCCCTGCATCTGCTGGGGACCGATATTTTCATGAAGATGTTTGACGCGCCGGACTATGTCGGCCGGGTCATGGGGTTCTGTCGTGACGTGTGCAGCGCCCTGTCGGGTTATTACCTGGACGCCGGCTGTCCGATTGTCGGCATGGTCGATCCGATGACCAGTCAGATCGGTCCGGACCAGTTCCGCGAGTTCGTTTCGCCGTTCGCCACGTCGGTTTTCGAGCACATCCGGCAGCGTGGCGGATTGAGTTCCTTCTTTGTCTGCGGCCACGCCCAGCAGAACGTCGAGGCCATGTGCGATTGCCGCCCCGACAATATCTCCGTCGACGAGAACATTCCGCTGCAGTACGTCCGCGACGTCTGCCTGCCGCGCGGCATCAGCTTTGGCGGCAATCTGCAGTTGACGAGCGTGCTGTTGTTGGGCAAACCGATCGATGCCCAGCGGAACGCGCTCGCCTGTTTGGAAATCGGCGGCGAACGCGGCTTTGTCCTGGCCCCCGGCTGCGACCTGCCGTATGCAACGCCGCCGCAGAACCTGGAGGCGGTGACGCAAGTCGTGCTTGATCCGTACCAACGCCAGGTCGTCAAAGCCAGCGTCGCCGAGCAGTCCGACGACGATCGGCTCGACATGCGCGAGTACGGTCAGGCCGACAAGGTGATCGTGGATATCATCACGCTGGACTCCGAAGCCTGCGCGCCGTGCCAGTACATGGTGGATGCGGTGAAGCAAGTGACGCCCGAGTTCGAGGGAATCGTGATCTGGCGCGAGCACAAGATCAAATACCGCGAGTCGCTGGTGTTCATGACCTCGCTCATGGTTCGCAACGTGCCGACCATCTGCATCGACGGCGAGATCCGCTTTGTCTCCCGCATCCCGCCGCGGGACCAGTTGATTGCCGCCATCCAGGACCGGATCAACGAAAAGTTCCGCATGAAGATCGCCCGCCGCAAGGCATCGTTGTACGTCCTGGGGGACGGCGGAGCCGAATGTCAGGAACTGGTGCAGCGATGCGAGCGGGCGATTGCCGAGTTGGGGGCTGACGCGCACGTGAGCACGGTCACGGATCCGGCCGTCATCGCCTCGTACGGAGTTGCTCCGATCCAGACGCCCGCCGTCGTGATGGCTCGCTATGTCTTGAAATCCACCCGCCGGATCCCCGACGTCGCCATCATCAAGGAATGGCTCAAGGGGGACTAGGATCGCAAATCCGCGTCCTTTCGGCCACGGCCGAGTCCTTGGCGGCCGAATCCTCTGCGGGTAGTTGCAGACTTGACGCCGAGACGGCAAAATAGGGCCTCGTCAAGAAACTGTTTCAAACCAAAGCCTCGATCGCACAAGGAGACACACATGGCACGACCGGTCACGTTGTTCACCGGCCAGTGGGCCGATTTGCCCGTACAGGAAATGGCACGCAAGGCGAAGGAATTCGGCTATGACGGGTTGGAGTTGGCTTGCTGGGGCGATCATTTCGAGGTCAAGAAGGCCCTGACGGACGACAGCTACTGCACGCGGAAGCGAGAATTGCTGGAAAGCTTTGACCTGCAATGCTTTGCGATCAGCAATCACCTGGTCGGCCAAGCGGTGCTGGACATTATCGACGAGCGGCACAAGATGATCGTGCCCGACTATGTGTGGGGCGACGGCGATCCGGCCGGAGTCACCCAGCGGGCGATCGAGGAGATGAAAGACACGGCTCGGGCGGCCCAGAAACTGGGCGTCAGTGTCGTGAACGGCTTTACGGGGTCCAGTATCTGGCATCTGAACTACTCGTTCCCGCCGGTATCGGCCAAGATGATCGATGCGGGGTTCGAGCTGTTGGCCGAGCGGTTCAATCCCATTCTGGACGTGTTTGCCGAATGCGGCGTCAAGTTCGCCTTGGAAGTTCATCCCACGGAAATCGCCTTTGATCTGTACACCGCCCAGCGAGCGCTGGAGGCACTGGACCATCGCGAAGAATTCGGTTTCAACTTTGACCCCAGCCACCTGCATTGGCAGGGCGTCGATCCCGTCGAATTCATCCGCGCATTCCCCGACCGTATCTATCACGTCCACGTCAAGGACGCGATCACCACGCTGAACGGCCGCAGTGGAATCATCGCCAGCCACTTGAACTTTGGCGATCATCGCCGCGGTTGGGATTTCCGCAGCCCGGGACGTGGCGGAATCAATTTCGAGGAGATCATCCGGGCGTTGAACGACATCAAGTACGCCGGCCCGCTATCTGTCGAGTGGGAAGATTGCGGGATGGAACGCGAGTTCGGGGCCCGCGAGGCATCCCAATTCGTCAAGAAACTGGACTTCGCTCCCAGCGGCCGCGCGTTCGATGCGGCGTTCGAAGAATAGTATTGTTTTACCCCGTCAGCGTCATCTGCGGACACGGGGGCGATTGTCCGCAGATGACGCGAACCGAACCCAGGATTTCCCGACCATGCCCACGAATCGTCGCGACTTTTTGACTCGCGGTGCAATCGGTACCGCCGCATGCGCTGGCTTGTTGTCCAGCCACGGTTCGCCGGTGCTGGCAGACTCGGGCGAGGCCGGCGCGCCGCGCCTCTACGGCTTCACGTATGCATTGAATACCGGCACCATTCGCGGGCAGAAGCTGGGGTTGGTGGGCGAGATTGAAACGACCGCCAAAGCCGGCTACACGGGCATCGAGCCTTGGTTGGGCACCATTCACGAGTACGTCCAAGCGGGCGGCGTTTTGCGGGATATCCGCCGCCGCTGCGAGGACTTGGGACTCGGTGTTTGCAGCGGGATCGGCTTCGCGGCCTGGATCGTGGACGACGACGAGCAGCGTCGCGTGGGCCTGGAACAATTGAAACGCGATATGGACGTGCTGGCCCAGATCGGCGGCACGCACATCGCCGCCCCGCCCGCCGGCGCGAATCGGCCCGGCAGTCGCCTCGACTTGGACGAAGCAGCCGCGCGGTACGCCGTGATCCTGGAACTGGGTCGTGAAATGGGCGTGATCCCGCAGGTCGAGATTTGGGGATCGTCGGCGAATCTCAGCCAAGGCAGCCAAGCCTTGTACGTGGCCGCGAAATCCGGCCAGCCCGACGCCTGCGTCCTGCTGGACGCTTATCACATGTACAAAGGCGGGACGCCGCCCAGCGTTTTGAAACTGTTGGGCCGGCAGGCCGTGCATTGCTTTCACATGAACGACTACCCCGCCGAACCGCCGCGCGAGACCATCACCGATGCGGACCGCATCTGGCCCGGTGACGGTATTGCCCCGTTGGCCGAAATGCTCGGCTATCTGGCGGGCAATCACTGCCAGGTAGTGCTGTCGCTGGAGTTGTTCAACCGCGACTATTGGCAATTGCCCGCCGAAGAAGCAGCCCGACAGGGATTGGAAAAGATGAAAGCTGCCGTCGCCGCAGCCGGGCTGGCGTGACGCCGTTCTGGGGCCTTGCCGCCTGGCCCATACAACGAATACCGCTGCCGCCCCCGTATGGGCTGCGGCCACTGGCACTGTTATGCTGCCAGCTTTCACTGTACCCCCCATGGAGCAAATCCCGTGAGCAGATGTTCTTTTTTCATGATTGGATTCGTGTGCTGGGGGGCCTTGACGGCCGCTGCGGCCTTGCCCACGGCTGCGCAAGAGTCGACACCGTCGCTGGTTGGCTCCGCGGCGCCGGACTGGCCGCAATGGCGTGGTCCGCACCGGGACGGAATCTCTGCGGAAACCGGGTTGCTGCAATCCTGGCCCGAGGGAGGCCCGAAACTGCTATGGAAAGTCTCCGGCATCGGTCAAGGCTACTCGTCTCCGATCGTCGTAGCGGACGGGGTCTACATCACGGGCGACCAAGACCAGGAATTGGCGATCAGCGCGTTCACGCTGGATGGTCAACCCCGCTGGAAAACCACGAACGGCGAGTCCTGGAGGAATTCGTATCCCGGCGCACGGTCGTCCTGCACCTACGACGACGGTCGTCTGTATCACATGAACGCCCATGGACGCCTGACTTGCCTCGACGCCGCGACGGGCGACGAAGCGTGGGCCGTGAATCTGCTGGAGCAGTACGACGCGAACAACATCATGTGGGGCATCAGCGAGTCCGTCGTGGTGCATGGCGATCGCGTGTTTGCCACGCCCGCAGGGGCCAAGGGCCTGATGGTGGCTTATGACAAGCGGACCGGCGCGGCGATTTGGGCCACTGCGGCACTGGACGGCGAGCAGGCATCTTATTCCTCGCCGATCCTCATCCGTGTCGGCAATCGCCAGCTGCTGGTCAACGGCGGCCTGAAGTATGTGTTTGCCGTCGACTCGGAAAACGGCGACTTGGTTTGGCAACTGCCGCAAGTGGATCCCAAGAATACGGTCAACACGACGCCGGTGCTCTGCGGCGGGCGGTTGCTGTTGACCAATTCCAGCCGCGGATACGGCGCCGCGTTTGGCGTCCAGCTGGGCGACGACTCGGCGTCACGAGCATGGACCAGCGAGCTGTCGATCAGTCATGGCGGGACGATCGGCGTTGACGGCCGGCTGTACGCCTCCAGCAGCCGGGGCGAAGTGCGTGGCTGGGTCATGATCGACGCGGCGACAGGCAAGCCGACGCAAGTCAGCGACCTGGACGGCGGTTCGCTGATCTTCGCCGATGGGCGGTTCTACTGCCTGACCTCGCCGGGCCTCATGACGCTGCAAGAACTGACGGAGGCAGGATTTCGAACCGCAGGCACCTTCCGGCTGGCAGACGGGAAAGACGTCTGGGCCCATCCCGTGCTGTGCCAAGGCCGGCTGTTCCTGCGGTATCGCGATACGCTGTCCTGTTACGACGTACGGCGCTAGCCGATCCGGATCATTCGCTGGCCGGATCGCGCCACATCGCGATTGAATCGTGAAGCCAGCGGTTTCATCGTCAGCAACTCCGCGGGTAGATCGAGGTTGGATTTCGGATCAAAGGACGGGCAAGCTTGCCTGTCACGATGCTTCAAGTTGCCGCCCGTCCAGGTGTTTGTCAAGACGGAGGCGAGGTGCCGTGTGTCATTCCCGTTGGTTTCGCTGCGTTGGTGACGACGCATCGCGACCTACGTCTCGTCGGGCTGAATCCACCTGGCCGTTGGCGTTGCCTGCCAGTCGGCCATGCGCTGCAACAGCACCTCGACCCTGTCGCTCTCCAACACCAACCGCCGATGCTCGGCGTTCAACAAACGGACTTCCACCGCATGGTCCAGGAACCGCAGCAAGTGATCGAAGTACCCCGACACGTTCAGCATGCCCATCGGCTTGGAGTGCAGGCCCAGTTGTCCCCAGGTGAGTACCTCACTGAACTCCTCGACGGTTCCGTATCCGCCGGGCAGCGCAATGAAGCCTTCCGCCAAGTCCGCCATCAGGGCCTTGCGTTCGTGCATGGAGCCGACGATCCGCAACTCCGTGATCCCCTGGTGCGCCAGTTCCTTCTCGACAAGTTGCCGTGGAATGACTCCGATCGCCTGTCCGCCAGCCCGCATTACCTGGTCTGCGATCACTCCCATCAAGCCGATGTTCCCGCCGCCGTACACCAAGGTGATGTTCTGTTGAACAAGGGCCTGGCCAAGGGCCTGGGCAGCCTGCCGAAAAGCCAAGTCGTTGCCGGCGCTGGAGCCACAAAAGACGCAAATCCTCCGCATGGCCATCCCGCCTCGTGTTATTTCTGGTTCAAGAGATTATAGCACGATTACGGTGTGGCCGTCGAGTTCCACGAGTTGGTAAAAAAAAGGGCGAATGGAACGGGGTTGCCCGACATACATTACGTACCAGATGGTGCCATGCCCCCTTCGCAGGCTCGACCCGCAGCCGACGACGGTGAGTCGGCCTGGCGGCCCCTGCGTTGCCGGCTTTCACGTTGCACGCTCCGGGGTGGAAACACGGAGGTCCAACGCCGGAGTTCCGGATTCGTCGCTCGGCTTCCCGCCGGGCGGCAGCGGCTCGGTGCGGCGGCCCTGTTTCATCATCAGCAGACCGGCGATCGTCAACACCACGCCGATGGCCAATGCGCCGGACAGGGCTTCCTGAAAGAGCAACACCCCGGCGATGGCTGCCATCGTGGCTTGGGTGGCGTTCAGCGCGTTGACGTAGACCAGGTTGGCCAACTGCAAGGCCTTGGTCAACGCCAAAAACGCTACGGCATTAAAGACTCCCGCCCAGACCATCATGGCGAAATCGTCCGGCGACGTGTCCGCCATGCCTTGCCAACCCATCCGCCAGTAACTCCAGCCGCCCAAGCTGATCACCCCGAGCAGACTGACTGTGAACAGCGTGATGGACAGCGAAGCCCGGCCCTTGACGCCGTAGCGGATGACCACGCCGAGAATCGAGTACGCCAACCCGGAGAGCATGGCGCCCCCTACGCCCAAGGCGATCAACCACCAGGCGCCACGCTTGTCCGCAATCCCGCCGGCGACGGATTGGTGGGCGTCGCCGGCCCCCAACGACAGCACCGCGATGGCCGCGATCAGCGTCAGGACGGACGCCAGCATTCGCAATGTCAAGGGTTCGTGCAGCAGCATCCGTCCCAGCAGCGCCCCGCCCAGAATGATCGTGCCCAGGGTCAAGGGAACGGCCAGCGCCAACCCGACCACGCCCAGCGACCATTGGAAAACAACATTGCCGATGACTTGCCCGATCAGGGCCCCGATGGACAGCAGAACCAGAACGCGGAATTCCGGCAGGATCTTTCGGCCGCGGCAGGCTTGCACCGCGATCCACGGTCCGACCAGCAGCAGGGTCGGGACCGCCTTGACCGCGGAAACCCAAATCGGATCGCAATCCGACACGCTCCGCAGGCAGGCATTGGCCGCGGTATAGCCGACCGCCGAAAACAGGCCGCAGAACGTGCCAAACAGGGCTTGCGGCGCGGGGGCGGAGGGAGCAATGGCACTTGCGTTCAAAGCAGCGGTCACCCTTCGGGGTTATAACTCGGGCCGGAGGCCGACAATCGTGTCTTCGTGTAACGCCCCGCCGCAGGAAGCGACGGTTTGTGGCAAAGTTGCGTCGAATCGAACCGCGGAATTCATTGCTCACCGGTCGTGCCGGCCAGAATACGACTCGGCGGTTCCCCGAACGTATCCTCGGTCCCGACGACGGCCGAACCGTATCCGCGCTGCAGTTGGTCGCCATCCTCCGCGTCCCAACCCAGGCGGTTCCGCAGCGCCACCACGGCGGTCATCATCAGGTGAAACAAGACCGGGGTCAACAGCAGCGTAAAGACGGTTGAAATCAGCAAACCGCCCAACACGATCGCACCCAGCCCGCGATACAGTTCGCTGCCGGCGCCGGGAAACAGAACCAGGGGCGTCAAGCCGAACACGGTGGTGGTGGTGGTCATAAAGATCGGCCGAATCCGCGTCCGCACGCTTTCCAGGATCGCCTCGCGCTGACGGTATCCATGCTCGCGCATGTGGTTCAATGCCTGATGGACGATCAGAATCGGGTTGTTGACCACGGTCCCAATCAGGATCACGAAACCGAGCATGGTGACCACGTCCAAGGTTTGCGGCGGCTGGCCCAACAGCACCAAGTACGCACTGAGCAATCGCAGCCCTAAGACGCCGCCCACGGCCCCCAGCGGCACGCTGGTGATAATCACCAACGGATACAGCCACGACTCGAACAAGGCGGCCATCAGCAGGTAGGTGATCAGCAGGGCCAGCACGATATTGAACCGCAGGGCGAACCAGGCCTGACGCAGCTTGTCGGCCGTGCCGCTGAGGTTGATCACGTACTCGCGTCCCAGTTGGCCGCTGGCTTGCAGCGGCGCGACGATTTGTTGCTCGATCCGCTCGATCGCATCCTGCAGGGCGATGTTCGGTGGCGGGGTGACCTGGATGGTGATCGTCCGCTGCCGCTCGCGATGGTTGATCTGCTCCGGACCGCTGCTCAACCGCACGTCTGCCAAGGCGGCGATCGGGACCACGCCGGTGGCGGTGGCGACCGGCAGACCGGCCACATCCTGGGTCCGGCCGGCATAATCCGAGCTGCCGAGAATCACCAGATCGATCTTGTCGCCGCCCATGAAATAGTCGGTGGCATAGGCCCCGTCGATCAGCGCATCGACGATGTAGCCCAGGTCGGTCGCCGAGATGCCCAGATCGGCGGCCTGGACCAGCTTGGGATCGACGTGAACTTCGGGACTGGACAGATCCAAACTGGGAATCGGCCGCGCTTGGGCCTCGGGAATCACCGGCTGGGGGCCCATCAGCTGGCCCATGATCTGCCCGCCCAAGGCCACCAGCTTGGGCAGTTCTGGCCCGGTGATTTCCACATCGATGGACCGCCCGCCGGTCAGATTCTGCTCGAACAGACTCGATTGCGCCGCGACGACGATCGCCCCCGGCAGCTTGCTCCGCAGGCTAAATCCCAGCGGCACCAGTTCGCGAGCCCGCATCGGATCGACGGCACGCATTCCGATGAACACCTGTCGCCTGCGGGCGACGCAGAAAAAATCGGCGATGGGCGGAAAGGGCAACTGCTGCGCCTCGGGGCTGTCGGGATCCACGTCCCAGTAGGGCCGCAGTTCGTCCTCGATGACCTGCCCCATGCGGCCCAGTTCTTCCATGTTGTAACCCGGCGGCGGCAGGATGATGCCGAACACCAGATTGCGGTTGCCGCCCGGCAGATACTCGACTTTGGGCCACAGCAGATAGGTGCTCACGATCGCGAATCCGGCCAGCGCGGCCACCACGACAACGCCGCGAAGCACGCTCCGCTGGATGCCGGCGTTGACCCACACCACGTGCTCGACGAACTGATTGCCCAACCGATTCAACGGCCGCAGCCAGCGCCAGCCGGCATAGGCCTCGCCGCCCCGCTGGCCGTCCGTTTCCGCCCCGTGACGCTGCTTGCGCAACAGCCGCGCCGCCGAGACGGGAATCAACGTCACGGAACCTACCAGGGACAGCCCCACGGCCGAGCTGATCGCCAATGCGATGTCCCGAAACAGCTGCCCCGCCTCCTCCTCGACGAACAGCACCGGCAGAAAGACGGCCAGCGTCGTGACCGTCGAGGCCACCACGGCCCCCACACCTCTTTCGTCCCCCGCTCGGCCGCCCGCATCGGCGAATCGCCCTGCTGATAGTGCCGATAGATGTTCTCCAGCACAACCACCGCGTTGTCGACCAGCATCCCTACGGCGAACGCCAGACCGGCGAGGCTGATCACGTTCAGCGAACGGCCCAGCATGTGCAGCACCAGGAACGTGCCGATGATGCTGGTGGGGATCGCCAAGCCGATGACCAGGGTCGAACGGCCGCTGCGCAGAAAGGCCAGCAGCACCAGGACCGTCAACACGCCGCCGATGTAGATATTGTTGGTTACCAGGTCGACGGCCGCATAGATGTACTCGGTTTCGTCGTAAGTGTGGCTCAGCACCAGCCCGCGTTCCCGGAGCAGGCCCTCGTTCAGCCGCTCCTGGACCTCGCGCAACCCGGCCATCACATCCAGCACGTTGGCCCCGACTTCGCGCTGGACATTGATCGCCAGACTGTCCGCGCCGTAGCGGCGGACAAAGGCTTCCGGCTTTTTGTAATCCAAGCGGACTTCGGCCACATCGCGAATTCGCACCGGCGAGCCGTCGATCACGGCCAGGATCTGCGTTTCCACTTGTTCCGGCGAGCGGAACTGGCCCAGCGTCCGAACCACGTAGCGACGTTTGCCTTCCCAGAAGTCGCCGCCGGAGGTATCCCGGTTCTGTTCCCGCAGGACCCGCCGCAGATCCGCGATCGTCAACCCTCGCGCGGCCAGCCGTTGGGGATCCACGATCACCTGGAACTCGTCCTCCATGCCGCCGAACACGTTCGAGTTCGATACGCCCTCGACGCGCTCGAACGCCGCCTCGATGCGATCTTCGGCGAACTTCCGCAGTTTCGGGATCTCGATTCCCGTGGTCAACAACCCGATTCTGATCGTCCATC
>Ga0351890_10201_pt1 | contig 20197 bp, 16 predicted proteins | sample TotcelFGM3001M15_FD_206743 | JGI IMG/M metagenome (GOLD analysis project Ga0351890, IMG submission 206743) | Enriched cells from coal bed in the Powder River Basin, Montana, United States - Total cells FGM rep3 HSBNCT.FGM.300.1.M15 ...
TGGAGCTGGTTGGTCGTCGTCTTGATACAAACTCAAAAATAATTTTTCAACCACGAATTAATAGTTTTTCAGTTAAACTTAATTATCAGCAACTGATGCAACAAATAGGTACCACTGGTGATCTTAATGCAAAAGCATATGAGAGCTTGGTCATGTTCAACCGTCTTATAACATTTTTTGGACAAACAGCAAATTCAAGAATTGACAAAGAAGAACAATTACGATTAGTCATTTTCAGTAAAGATATCATTGCATTAAGCGAGCATGGAAATTTCCTTTCTAACAAAGTTATTTTTCTATTAGATGCAATTTTAGGCTTGGTTAATATTGAACAAAATCAGATTATTAAAATAGTTTCTATTGCAGCAGCATTTTTTCTACCACCAACACTTATTGCAAGTATTTATGGTATGAATTTTCATTCAATCCCAGAGTTATCATGGAAATGGGGATACTTCTTTGCCCTTGGACTAATGGGGATTTCTGCTTGGTTACCTTATCTTTTTTTTAAGTTTCGAAAATGGTTATAATATTTACTCACACAATTTTTTAAATTTAAGTACTTATTTTTAATATTTCATTTAGTCATGCACAAAATGAACCGTAAGTGGAAAAGTTAATATAAAAGTTGCACCATGATCTTCAATACTTTCACACTGAATATTACCATCCATAATTTGGGTGATTTGGTTTTTGGCTATATATAATCCTAATCCTGCATATCCTTCAGTTTGCTTTGTAGTAAAAAAGATATCAAAAATATTCTCTAAATGATGAGTTGGAATACCTTTACCGTTATCAGAAAAACTCAGAGTAACTTGTTCACTGTCGACTGAGACATGAATGGTGATAGTGCCTGCTTCTGTATGTTCAAACCCGTGCACAATAGAATTCATCGTCAATATGGTGATAATCTGAGACAGCGTGCCTGGATAACTATCAACCGTAATGTCATTAGGACAGTGCATAACAAGGTTGATATGATGTTTTTGAAAAGCTGGTTGTAAATGTAAAAAAACTTCATCAAGACAATCTTTTAAAATAAATTTTTGCCGGGACTCTGTCACCTGATCGACGACAATTTGTTTAAAACTTTTAATGAGTTGTAACGATAGTTGCAGATTCAATTGTAACAAAGGTACTGCTTTATTCACTTTTTGCAAAAAAAATTCCAAGTTTTGTTTCTTTAAGGAATTACTGTTAAAGGCCACTGTAATCTGTTCAAGGCTTTCTTCAAATTGGTGAAGCGTCTCTGTACAGATATCGAGCGGAATATTAACTTTTTGTGTGATTCCGGTGATAAGATTAGCAAGTAAATTCATTTTTGCTGATGCAATCAATTTTTTTTGAGCTTTTTTAAGTTGTTGGGTCGCCTCTTCAATCCGTTGTTCTAGCTGCATATTTAATTCTTGCAGCTGTTCTTGAACTTTCATTAAATCAAATTTACTGTGCTGCAACTCTAGGTAATCATGCCCAGTACGCGTCAGATACCGCACCCTATGACCTAATAGATTCCAGTTAACAGGCTTTGTTTGAAAATCAGTGGCCCCTGCTTCATAGGCCCTATTAATAGAAACAGTATCATCATGACTCGTTGTTATCAATATTGGAACATGCCCTCCCTCAGGCAAAACACGTAATTGACTACAGGTAGTAAATCCATCCATTCCCTGCATTTCTACATCGAGTAACACAACATGCGGTCTAATCTTTGAGAAAAGTTCAATCGCTTGTTCCCCATTTTCAGCTTCATGGACAATAAAACCTGAATCTTCTAGCGCTTTACGCAATAGCAACCGCATCGTACGGCTATCATCAACAACTAGCACAATATCTTGAGTGGGGTCTTTATTTGGCATTTCATACCTTTAAAGTTATTTTCTCTGCCGTCGATTGACTTCATACGAGTTTTTCAACAGCCCTGTTAAAAAGTTAGTTTTTATCATTCATCCTATTCAGTTCAAATTATAGGATAATTGTCATCACATCTCGTAATATCGAAGGCCAAAGTCAGGTGACAAATCGATGGCCCTCTTAGATAGATCCCACTGTCTGTACCGCACTAGAGCTAACTCATTCAATTTAAAAAATATTTTATTGACCATCCTAGGGCTCCTATCCGGTTAAAAATCGACTATTCTTATAAGAACAGTAGGACTTTTGTCATGCCTATTTCAGTATTAGGCAATATCTTGAACTTCATAAAGTTTATAACGAGTAAACAATGAAATTACAAATAAATGATGAGGGAGTGACTATCGAATTGGAAAAAATTGAAAAAATTAACACCTTGAAAGAACAGATGAGCGTGTTTACCAATGCACTAGAATTGGCACAACCAATCACTCTAGAAGCTCAGGATGTAACTGAAATAGACACCCCGTCAGTGCAACTTATATTGAGTTTTTTATTAGCAGCTAAAGAAAAAGGAATTTCATTTAAATGGCAAGAAATCTCAGCCACAGTAGAAAGTACTGTTACACATTTAGGTTTAGCTCCATTATTAAACTTTAAAAAAAATAAAAGAGGTTAAATTAATATGGACATTAATTTAGAAAAGTATCTACATATCTATATTGAAGAAAGTTTAGAAATGCTCCAACTTATGGAGAATGCTCTTTTAGAATTGGAAATTGGTACATTTGATTTAGAAAAAATCAACCAAATTTTTCGTACTGCACATTCTTTAAAAGGCAATAGTGCAGCGTTTGTCTTTAATACCATAAGTGAATTGTCACATACAGTAGAAAGTTTTCTGGAACCCATTAGGAGCGAGAAGGTAACAATCACGCAAAACCATATTGATCTATTATTGAAAACTGTCGATTGTTTCAGAAAAATTATTAATCATATACAAAATAATAATACCGATGAGGATATCTGCGCGATCGATTTAGCTGATATGTTTACGAAACTATCCACTAAAAAGTCCGACGACGAAAACAAAACTAAGACACAAACAAAAACAGAATCAATCACAAAGAACACCAATACTGACGTTAAAAAGACAAAGCAATGGAAAATTATTTTTAACCCTGGACAAGATTTATTTCAATTAGGGCATGATCCTATTGAAATTTTTAATATGCTGGCCAAAATAGGTAAACTAGAAGTTAACGCTGATGCTACACGCATGCCACCGTTTTCTCAATTAGATCCAACCCAATGTTATTTATCTTGGGAAATTAATTTACACAGTGATATTAGCTTACATGATTTGCAGGAATTGTTTTATTGGGTTTCTAACAAAGACAATTTAATTATCACTCCTTTAGAAACGCAACAACCACCAAGCATGCAAACTCAAGAAGCAGAGAATTTATTTATTTCGCCTGAAAATGCAAATATTATCAAGCCCAAACAAGGTCTTAAAGCTGATGAGGCTATTATCAGTGATACAACCATTACTTCTGTACGAGTGGCTACTGAAAAAATAAATAAACTAATTGATCAAGTGGGTGAGCTTGTTATTACCCAATCAATACTAAGTCAACTCAATAAAGACTTTTTTATAGAACGTTTATCACCAAAACTCTTTGATGTAATAACTGCACTTGAGCGTAACTCCAGAGATTTACAGCAAAGTGTGATGAATTTACGAATGTTACCTATTGCATTTATTTTAAATAGGTTAAAACGTGTTATTCATGATGTAGCTAATCAAGCGAATAAAAAAATTGAACTTAGTATTACTGGCGAAAATACAGAAATCGATAGGTTTATCTTAGAAAAAATAGCCGACCCATTGTTACATCTAATTCGAAATGCAATTGATCATGGTATTGAGGAACCTGCAATACGAACAGCAGCAGGAAAACCAGCTACTGGCAAAATTCAAATTGATATTTATCAATCCGCTGGTAATATTTTAATAGATATAAAAGATGATGGTGCCGGACTCAATATTAACACTATACGTGCTAAAGCAATTGAACATAATATTATTAATGAGCATGAAACATTAACTGAAGAAGATATTTATAATTTGTTATTTAAGCCTGGATTTTCAACCGCAACCAAAATTACTGATATCTCTGGAAGAGGAGTCGGTTTAGATGTTGTTTATAAAGTTATGCGGGAGTTAAGTGCGAGCATTGACGTACATTCCGAAGCGGGCCATAGCACGACATTTAGATTACGCTTGCCATTGACTCTTATCATCATTGATTGTCAATTAATTCAAGTTAGAGGTCAAGATTTTATAGTTCCAATTACTAATATTGTTGAAATATTAAAAATTGACAGGACTATTTTAACAAAAGTAGCTAACTATAATTATATTTATTATTTTAGAGATAAATATGTTCCCATAATTAGTTTAAGTAAGACATTTTCCATAGAAAATCCATTGAATTACGCATCGCACGTGATGAACCCGAACGATGAATCTTCCGTGGATAGTAATATTTCTCCACACGAAGAACTACATGGTCTTGTCCCTGCAGCTGGATCTAGTGCAAATGAAGAAATCAATGCTTATTTACCAGAACACTATTTAATTATTGTTGAAGTCAACAATAAACTTTATGCAATAGCAGTTGATAAAATTTTATCTCAACAACGAATCGTTATAAAAAGTTTAGAAGAAAATTATCAAAGAGTTCCTGGCATATCCAGTGCCGCCATTTTAGGCGATGGTAAAATAGGTTTAATTATAGATGTTAATGATATTGTGGATATTTCCATTCAGCGAAACAAATATAAACAAATGCATCCAACAACAAATATTTCTGAAGAGGAAAGTCATAACATCGATGAAATGATAGTTTCTGATGTAGGAAAACCATTTCAATTTTTGACTTTTCAAGTATCAAACAAAGAATTTGGACTCAATATAGAAGATATTTTAGAGATTAGAAATTGGGATAATGCAACTCCCATACCTAATGCTCCTCATTATATAAAAGGTCTTATTAACTTTCGAGGCTCGATCATTCCTGTCATAGATTTGCATGAACGCTTCTATCTGGAGCAAATTGACTCGTATGGACCAAGAACCGTTGTTATTATGTTATCAATCAAAAGAAATAAACATAAACAAATAATTGGGGTTATCGCTGATGCTGTTTCTGACACCCATACTGTGACTTATAAAGACATCAGTCCAATTCCTGAAATGAGCAGATCCACATTAAGTGATTATATTGGCGGAATTATTTTAGTTAATAATAAAAAAATAACTTTACTCTCTACTCAGAAAATAATGACTTATCGTTCATCATAATATATAAAGATGTAAAGGAGCAGATGCTATGAATATATTAATTAAGCCAGCAGTTGCGCTAATGAATAGCATTAAATATCCGAAAAAATTGTTACTTATTGCTGCAATTACTATTCTTGTTATTTTGGTACTTATTGTCCAATTAGTTAATGTATCATTAACATCTATTCAATTTACAAATAAAGAATTACAAGGTGTTGCATACATCAATCCACTTGTCGATTTGATGAAGCATATGCAAACTTATCGTCGATTAAAAACTGATTATTTAACAGGCGATATAAACATAAAAGGCGAATTGTTTTCCGAACAAGACAAAATTGATGCAATCATTCGCTTGATTGATCAAAAAAACTCAATGTATGTTTCTCAATTTGACACAACCAATAAGTGGGGAAACATTAAAGCAGAGTGGAACGTGGCAAAAAATATAGAAAAAAGCAATAATACTATAGCTGATTCAGCCATTATCGCCAATATTCAGAATGCCATTGTTAATGCCTGTGATAATTCTAACTTGACTCTGGATCCAGATATAGACACTTATTATTTAGTAGACACATACTGCACCAAACTCTCTAATCTTGCTGAGGAATTGTCCTTAATACATAATTTAAGTAATACCTCAAAGAAAAGTCACAATGTATCCATAAAAGATAAAGAGCAATTGATTATTCAAAAAGCATTAATAGACAACACTGATAAACCTTTGATTCAAAAAAACATTGATAAAGTATTAGAACAGCAACCAAAGTTAAAAGGAGAATTTAGCACTATTTTGCAAAAACTGATCGGGGGCATTAATAGTGCAGAAACATTTTTAACAACAACGACATTAACAAATAATTTTAATTATAACGCCCAGGATTTATTTAAAGCTTATTCGAGACCGTTGGATACAGCTTATGAATTATATGCAAAAGTTGGCTCTACGCTCACTGATTTATTAAAAGTGAGGAACAACCATTCACTTAATTTTCTTTATATTAATTTAACTATAGCAATAGTCTTTATATTGTTACTGATATATTTATTTATTGGCATGTATATCTCCATTATCCGTGGTCTGCAACAGTTAATTGACAGTTCAGACAAACTTGCAAGTGGCGATTTAACTGTTAATGTCAACTTAGAAACGAAAGATGAATTAGTTGAAGTGGGTGCAAGCTTTAATGCTATGCGTGACACTTTAGCTAATGTTATTAATGAAACACAGAAAGTTGTTGGTGGTGCAGTAAAAGGTGATTTGACTAAATATATTAATATCATTGACATTAAGGGATTTGCAAAGGAATTAACAAGTGCAGTTAATCAAATGACTTCAACCTATCAAAGTGTAATTAATGAAATCACCAGAGTCTTAGATGCTATTTCTCGAGGGGATCTTACCGTTAGAGTTAAAAATGAGTATGAAGGAACATTTGGTGAATTAAAAACATTTGTTAACTCCACAGCGGAAAGTCTGCAAAAACTAATTCGAGATATAAAAATTGCAACGGTCACAATTCATAATGCTGCTAGTGAAATTTCACAAGGAAATAATGACCTCGCTAATCGTACTGAGCAACAAGTCAAATTTATTGAGGAAATTTCTTCGAATATTGAAAAATTAACATCGACAGTCAAACAAAATGCCGATAACGCTAGACAATCCAATGAGCTTGCACAATCCGCTTCGAATATAGCAATACAAGGCGGCAAAACCGTTAATGAAGTAGTCCAGATGATGGCTAATCTTAATGAAAGCTCACGAAAAGTATCTGAGACAATTGGTGTTATCGATGGTATCGCTTTTCAAACCAATATCTTGGCCTTAAATGCCGCCGTGGAAGCAGCTCGTGCTGGAGAGCAAGGCCGAGGGTTTGCTGTTGTTGCCTCAGAAGTACATCAATTAGCTCAAAGAGCATCGACTTCAGCTAAAGAAATTAAAGCTCTAATTGTTAATTCAGTTGAAAGTGTTATTAACGGAACTAAGTTAGCAAATGATGCTGGTCAAACGATGGAAGAAGTTGTTAAGGCTGTAGAACATGTTACAGGCAATATGGGCAAAATAGCCATGGCTTCCGTTGAACAAAGCAATGGCATTGAACAAGTTAACAAAGCGATGAACCAGATGGATCAACTGACAAAAAAGAATATGGTATTAGTTGAGCAAGCTGTCAATGCTGCTTCATCCATGGAAATGCAAACTAAACACGTTGATGAATTAGTCAGCATATTTAAATTAGGTCATAATGATAAATCGACAAAAAACGCAAAACCTAACAATGATTCTAATAGTGGTGGAGTGAAAAAATCAGATGTACCTCCCATTTCTTTGGATTCATCAGATTCTCCAAAAGATGAGTGGGAGGAATTTTAACCTCATGACCGAAATTACTAATCAAATAAAAACTGATATTTCTGTTGAAGAAAATTCAAAAAACGAATATTTAATTTTTTTAATTGACAACAATCATTACGCAATCAACATTTACGATGTTCATGAAATTAAAAGTTATTTTAATATAGCAATTAATTCTTCTAAAAATGCGCCGTCTTTTTTAAAGGGAATTACCCACATGGAAAATATGATAGTACCGATATTTGATTTGCGCTTATTATTTTCATTAGACCAATTACCCTATGATAATTATACTATTGTAATTTTTATTAATGTTAATAGTACTTTTTTTGGCGTTATTGTTGATAGTGTTTCTGATATTATCTCGTTAATGCCAGATCAAATCAAACCCGCGCCTGATTGTTATAAAAGTATGTACAAAGGTTGTATAGAGAATATTGGCACCATCGGCGACAGGATGTTATTTATTATTAACTCGGAAAAATTACTTCTTGTTAATGAACTGGTGGAATTTAACAATGAAAAAATTTAATAATCAACTTGATTTAATATGAATAGCATACACAGAAAAATTAAAGTATTAATTGTTGATGATTCAAAATTCATGCAACAATTCTTATGTGAAATACTAATCAGCGACTCTCAAATAACAGTAGTTGGTTTCGCCAATGACCCTTATGAAGCAAGAGATTTAATTAAAACATTGGATCCTGATGTCTTGACTTTAGATATCATGATGCCAAAAATGGATGGCATTACCTTTTTTAAAAATCTGATGCGTTTACATCCGATGCCAGTTGTTATGGTTTCCTCTTTAAATAAAAAAAATTGTGCCATAGCCATCGATATTATTGCTGAAGGTGCCATTGATTTTATTCCAAAGCCGACTTTAAAAGAATCTCATAATCTCACTCTTTACGCAGAAGAACTTATTAAGGCAATAAAAAATGCTTCACAAGCAACAATAAAAACAAAAATTTCAGCAGTAACTCCTGAACAATATTCATTTGCTAATATAACAGCTATGCTGTCTAACTCAGACTTGTTGCGAAATGAATTAATTGCAATAGGCGCCTCGACAGGTGGCATTGAAGCCCTTGAGTATATCTTGACGCAATTACCTAAGATATTTCCACCCATTATGATTGTTCAACATCTACGTAAGGAATTTACTGAATCTTTCTGCAGTCGTCTCAGCAAGCTCTGTAGTATATCCATAGAAAATGCCCAACATAATGAAAAAATATTGCCAGGTCATGTGTATGTTGCAGCAAGTGACAAACACTTATTAGTGAAAAAAAATCAAAGTGGTTACTACTGTTTTCTTGAAGACACACCCGATATTGATGGTTATAGACCTTCTATTAACGCACTTTTTTCTTCTGTAGCTAAATTCGCTGGCCCTTATAGTATTGGAGTTTTATTAACTGGGATGGGTACAGATGGTGCAGAAGGTTTAAATAAAATTAAACATGCTGGAGGCATTACTATTGTTCAGGATAAAGAAACGAGCGTAGTCTGGGGTATGCCACACGCTGCAATCTTGCTGAATGCTGCAGATTATGTAGTTCCTTTACAGAATATCCCAAAAAAAATATTGCATGTACTTGATATAAAAGCGAGGCGGTTTTAAATGCGTAAAAATAACAATGGAAATTCTTATATGTTCTCTGATGAACATTTATCTGAATTAACTGAAACTTCGCCATGGAAAATTCTTATCTTGTGTCAGGAGAAATATACGCATGATTTAGTTAAATCTTCTTTGCAAAATGTTGTATTTGAACAGCAACCTCTACTATGTTTAAACGCTTATACATTTGATGAAGCAATGAAAATACTTAAGCAAAACCCTGATATTGCTGTTGCCATTTTGCATATATCTCAAGACCAAGATAAAATAATTAAAAAATTTGTTAATTATGCTCGCAAAACACTTCATTATGATTTAATTAGGCTCATCTTGCTGTTTGATAATTTAGAATTTTTTTTAATTAAAAAAATTATTACGGAGCATGACATTAATGATTTTAAAGTGAAAGCGCAGTTTACGTCAGATAGTATTTATGTGACTGTTGTTATTGCTTTACGCGCTTTTAGACAGCTATTACTACTTAAATCTTGTTACCAATCCTTGAAAATTGTTGCAGATTCTGCTGAGCGTTTTGTGCCACGCAATTTTTTAAAATTATTAAATAAAAATGATATAGCAAAAATTCAATTAACTGACCATGTAGAAAATCAAATGACTGTTTTATTCTTAGACGTTCGATCATTTACTGAATTATCTGAGTTTTTGTCACCATTAGAATGTTTTGAGTTTATCAATGAGTACGTGAGTTATTTAGAACCAGGCATTACCAAAAACAGTGGTTTTATTGATAAATATATTGGTGATGCCATTATGGCATTGTTTCCTGATAACCCTGATGATGCAATCAAAGCAGCAATTCATATGCTGGTATCTTTACGCGATTATAATTTTCAACGTTTTGTTAAATATCAACGGCCGATTAGGATTGGAATTGGCATTAATACTGGTTCTGTTGTTATTGGGGCTATCGGGTACTATGATCGTTTAGAATGTACCGTGGTTAGTGATGCCGTCAATGTTGCCTCTCGAATCGAAAAATTAAACAAAATTTTTGGCACCCATCTATTAATCAGTGAAAATTCTTTCTTAACCTTAAAAAATCCGAATCAATTTCACTATCGTTCTCTAGGTGCGATAAAAATATTGGGCAAAAGACAAGAAATCTCTATTTATGAAATATTTGATATGGATTCAACTGAATCTGTGGCGATTAAAGAACAGACAAAATTAGAATTTAACCAAGCCATCAGTCTCTATCAAGCGGGAGATATGCTTATTGCCAATCGTATTTTTAAGAAAATATTCAATTTAAATCGACATGATTTGCCAGCAAAATTTTTTGTAAAAAAAACAAATCGTTATCTTAAGCCGTAATAGCTCGTTTCCTGTTACTGTCATTACTGTAAAAAAGCAAAACGACTTTATAAACTTTAGTCCCTAGCTAAAATTTAAAAATTCCTTCTATTGCAAATGAGCCCTGATTAGTACTAGCAGTGATTCCATTTCTATCAACGAAGGCATTTACATTCGACCAATCCTTGCGTGTTTCTAAACGAAATTCTAAACATTTTGCTGGTAAATAACTTAACGTCGCTGTTGCTTCTTTCCATCTTTGCACAACTCCTGTTCGATATCCATCTCGATCATAAAAATACTCACCGCGCAAAGATGCCCGCCATTTTTTGCTAAATTGATAATTGACATACCCTGCCACGCCCTCCCAAACGGCAATTCCAACATTTCCGTCAGGAAAAGTTACCTGATTTTGGGTAGCATAATCATAATTCATCACAAAAGTCAGCTTAGAAGTTGCATTTAAAGTGGCTACGAGATCAATTAAATTACGACTTCCAATAGGTCCCGTGTTGACTTCCCCATCGACGCGTTCTTCACCGTTATAATCTATTGCTGAAAGCTTAAACCAACTTGTTGGCTTTAAGGTTGTGCCAAATCCAATGGTATGATGGCCTGCTTTATTGTTGGTCATGGCATCCCAACCATTATTTGCTTCAACGTCTAAACTTATCTTTTTACTAACCTCATATGCAGCCCGAATGCCAGTATGGGTAAAAGGTGTAGCATATCCGAATAAAATAGAGCGTGAGAAATTCGTGTCTTCTGTTGGATTAATAAACTCCGCACTCGCTGATGTTACATATTTACCAGCAGCAATGGTTAACGACCCAATAGCATATTGGAGCAAAGCTTGTGTTACATCCACTCTATCATTGGGACTCGAATTGTAGGCCACAATTTTTTTCACATCATTTCCTGTAATAACATTCAATACATAACCAAAACCTTTAGCAGGTTGTTTGGCTACTGTAATAGCTGCTTGGTGTAAAGTAATGCCATTGAGTGTGGTATCAAATATTCGATCAGATATACCACTTATAAAAAAGCTATTACCCGATAAATAATTATAGGAGCCGTCGACATAACCAGAAATATCAATGCCTAAATCTTTTAAACACTGTTTGCAGGGCGAATGAACTTGAGTTTTGGTTTTAGACGCTGATTTAACTTTATGCGTTTTATGATTTTTATGATGTGTTGCTGGTTTTGCCTGTGCAAAACAAAATGTGGGAATTGCAAAACAAATCAGTAAAAAAATAATATAGAATCGTTTATGCATAGTTAATTTTATTGGAGTTAGGCGCATAAAGCAGAGCTGACGAATCGTCACAAATTTTAAGGTGCAACTTGTCAGATCGTATGGTTGATAAGGCGCGTTTTTTTTGCCTACCTAATCCACCCTACATGAAAAACTTTTTAATTATTGTGGTATACAAAGAAAATTTTTCAAAAACAATTGTCAGAGTAAATTTAATGTACTCCAAATCATTCAAGCATATTATATTGTTGTCCTATTAATAGGCAAATCATGATGGCTATTCTAGCATAAGCTGACTACATGTAAACTACGTTAGAAGACAAGTGTCATCATCAAATATTGCTCCGACAAATTTGCCGATAAATAACAGCAAATCATGCAGTGAACTGCTGCTTTGCTGATATGATCGCATATGCTACTTTTTCTTTAAATAACAATTAACCTACATAATTTTAATAATTTATTGTGTCTATTTCAGGAATACTATGTTAGTTGAAAAAGAAAAATCAAGTTCTAATTCTTTAGTTAGAAAGCAAAATGAGACTACTTCTAATTGGCGACCTGGATATTTTAAATGTAGATATCGCACAAAAAGGTACGCCTGTATTTGCATCCGATTCAACTAGACAAAAAACAAGATGTCTTGTTAGGTTAAAGGATGAGTACAATTAAACATAAAGTAAACTTTTTATTTTGTTTGTTGCAAGACTCCTATAAGTCTGCATTGTATATTTCTTTGGTGATCAATGACGATAGCAAGGTTACTGCCATTGGCGGTGATTACATTGTTCTTTAATTGTCTAATCACGCTGTATGGTGCTATAATGTTCTTTTTTTGGAGTTAAGTTATGCTAAACCAGAAACTTACAGCCCCTAGTTTTTCTGACATTAAGAAAATTTTAAAGCCTAGTCCCAGTGACGTTAAAAAGAAAATCGAAAATTGTTCTTCAGAAGAGCCTTTAAATCAATCAACTGACGTTAATTTTTTAATTAACGAATTAAACAATGAACGTATCAAGAAACAAGCTCTTCAACAAGAAAATAAACACTTAAAGAAACAACTAAAAAAAGCAATGGAAAAGCTTGAAGAAGCTAAAAATATTATAAATGAATTGCAAAAGAAAGAAGGAGCTTCTACTACGTTTGCAGTGCCTGTTGAGAAATACATAGACCTAAGTATGTTGAATTTTGAAGATAAAGGCGAATCTACTACATATTCCGCAAGTAGTCGTTTTTTTTCTACTTCTTTGCCTACCTCTGTGCATAGTCTAGTTGAAGCATTACCACCGAATCTAAAATCTCGCCTTATAGATCAGCCGCTACTCCTTGAATCTACCCAAGACGAACCACCTAAATTAATCAAATAGATACTGTTCGTACACTGCCTAAAATAATAATAGCCAGGCAAAAAACGTTGAGCAAGTGGATCCCAGCTAAAAACATGTTGAGAGATGGTTTCCTGCGAGAGGTTTGCAAAAATTTTATAACATCAAGAAAATGATTACTCTCCTTAAAACTGCTCAAATCCATTTTTTTGTTGCTCAAAATTTGCCAGAGTTATTTAAAAAAAAATGAAATACCAAAAAGATTTTATTGGTTTAAATAACAACATTAGTTAAAGTTTCCTCATTGTTATCAGCCTCGAAACAAACAAAACGGTTTACGAAGCTATTTCAGCCGTACAAATCGCCCTAAAAAATTTCTTACTTAAAATAATAGGTAGTATGATATTCTTTAATTTTCTGAAGCATAATAGCTTGGTGAAAATATTGCTCATATTAAAAAAACCATTGTAAACTTTAAAATCAAAGGAGCTAATAAAATGAAATATAAACTTGTATTGCCAATAGCTATTCTTCTAAGTTTTTCATTTTCATCTGTTTATGCTTTAAACATTACTGATGAAAGCAAACAAGCCACAACAAATAATGCATTAAATAATGACAATCTAAAAAAAGATGGCGAAGAGCTAGCTTGGCTTATAGTAGTAGATAAATCGGAAATTTCAGCTGCGAAAGAAGTTTTAAAAAGAAAAGTAAGTCCTGAAATTAAACAATATGCAATTATGCTTTATAACAATCATACTAAAAATTTAAAATCTACTTTAAAGATCGGTGAGAAAATGGGCGCTAAGCTTGTTGATACTGATGCTGTCATTTCGCTTAAAAAGAATGAAGAAAATGAATTAGCTAAATTGAAAACTTTGGACGATAAGGCATTTCAGCTCACTTTTTTAAACGCTATGATAAAAGGACATACAGAAGTTTTACAAAAGATTAACCAAGATCTTCAAAATATTAGTAATCCAGCATTAAAAAATCACTTCGAATTAACTGGAAAGATGATAGAAAAACATCTGGATAAAGCTAAAAGCATTCTAAATAATTTAAAATCTAACTCGTAATAGTTTTTAAAATAAAAATCCCCGCGGGTAATTCCGTGGGGAAAACTTAAATTAGTGTAAGTTAAAGAGTTTCGAGCTAATGCTCTAAACGCATCATCTGCTCCAAACCATTCACTGCACTAAAGCAACCTTTATCGTCTTGTTGGATATTAGATAAAGCAAATCTGGGATCATGAGTATAAAAAATTCGTCCATTAATAGATAACATATGCTTTAGCAATTTTTGTTTTTCATCAACTAACTGTTCTGCGGCACGATCATAACCCATGGTAATCGGTAGATGAATCCAATTAATTCCTGGGATTAAATCAGCGGAGAACAATATAGCCCCTTCTGGCATGGCGATTTCTGTCAGCATCATGCCAGGAGTATGGCCATTAGAAAAATGAAAGTGATAATCATTGCCGAGCAAAGGTGTGGTTTCCGTATCAATGACGACGAGACGTTGTGAAGCTGCTAATAAATTATTTAACAGTTGGATAAAAGAAGCACGATCTCGGAAATGTGGCTGTTGTGCACGATTCCAGGCCTCTTTGCCAACCAAATAACGCGCGTTAGGAAATAATAATTGGGGTGTTTGACCTTCTTGCCAAGCGCTCAATAAGCCACCGGCATGATCAAAATGTAAGTGCGATAGGATCACAAAGTCGATATCTTCATGCTGAAGGCCTAGTGCTGCTAACGAATCTAATAACTTGTGGCGCACTTCAATCACACCATAACGCAATTTTAATTTAGGCTCGAAAAAGCTACCGATACCAGTTTCTAATAAGATTTTTTTACCTTTATCTTCCACTAATAGAGCACGACAAGCGAGTGTAATACGATTCTCAGGGTCGGGTTGCAGCCATTGCGACCATAACGCCTTGGGAACATTACCAAACATAGCACCGCCATCAAGTTTTTGACTGTTGCCAAGCACAGAGCTGAGTGTTTTCATTGATAATTTCCACCAAGTTTTTACATTCTTCAGTTCTCACCAGAAACACCTGTCACAGTAATAACAATTTGGCGCTGTTTCGAGGCTAAACGATGTTCCCATAAAAATATGCCTTGCCAAGTGCCTAACATTAATTTTTCTTCTGCTATCGGTATTGTGAGGGAATTTTGGGTTAAAACAGTTCGCACATGCGCAGACATATCATCTTTTCCTTCTTCCGTATGCAAAAATAACTTATCTCCATCATGAACTAATCGACTCATAAATGCTTCTAGATCTCGTAATACAGTGGGGTCAGCATTTTCACAGAAGATCAAAGAAGCACTTGTATGTCGCAAAAAAAGATGGCATAAGCCCTGATGAGCAGTGGATAACGAAACTACTGTTTGAACTTGCTCAGTAATATCTATAATAGATCGACCAGGGGTATGAATAAAAATATTTTTTTGTAAAAAGATCATTTAACGTAGGCTCCTGAGTATTAATAGAAAATAGATAAATTTGTAGCTTTTTGCGAGCTATCTGCCATTTCTCTAATAATAATTCCAGCGACAAGTTAATCAATACTCTTCTATCTTTATAAAGATATTTCCTTTTTGAATATTGTTTATCAAATTTCTTTAAGAATTTGGCGCCCAAGAGAAATTGTACATTTTTATAGCAAAACCTGTACAGAAAAAGTATACTTGCTATTAGTCATTTGAAATAGCATCACCGGTTTAAAATGATGGCCATGACTCATTATGTTCTTTTATAGGATATTTTAAACGAAATTGAAGAAGAAATCGTTATTTAAAAAGCATCAGCAAACTTCATTACATAATGTAAAGTCAGAAAATTTTGCAGTTTTAAATATATTTTGAGAGATATACGCCATGTTTAAAAGCAGATCAAGAAACTTACTTTCCAATCGACTTCTTTGTAATTCCTCTTCTTTTTTTTCACTACAAACACAATCATCTGTATTCAATAAAAATCTCAGCCATTGGACTTCAACTCAGTTACCTATCTTACCCAGAGTTGCTTTTGCTCATAAAACCATAAAAAATGCTTTACTTGCAACTGAAACTGACATTCCAGAAGATTTTGCCAAAGATCTACGTAAAATGCTAAATGCCATACGCAAAGTTAATTGGAACTGTTATAATTCTTATGATAATGATTTTACTGCGGTTCAAATAGTAAAAAAATCATTAGAAGAATTAAATGATTTAGAGAAAAATTTACCAGAACCTCTTGCTAACGTAGTAAAGGAAACAGCGGCTTTTGAATCTTTGCGTAGCGCAATCGATTGTTTAGATGAACGTAGCAAAGGATCCTCGCATATATATCCTGTTTTTCGCGTATAGTTTGTTAGAAGAACTATAGGCTACCGACTGACATTTTTCCTCTGGTTTGATAAGTTGATAACTATGCTGACATATCGTTATGGTTTACTCAACGAGGTAAGAAAATATTATTTAGTGCTGCACTATTTCCAGAACATTTTCAAATAATTATATTTTTGAATTAAGCTCACCACGACATTTTTGCTTCTAAAAATAATTGAAAAACTGCAGTACTTGAAAAACTAGCAATGAGTTCAAGAAGAAAAATGCATTTTAAATGAAGATGAACCTTACATTATGATTAACTATGAAAGAGCTGTTAGACATCAATTCATTTTTCCGGTTAAACAGTTTCAGCACCATTCCACTCTTCTACAACACCAGTTATCATTAAGTTAGCACATTTTTTTAAATAAAATTGGCTAGCTTTATCTTCAGGATAAGCTTTTAATGCCCGCATGAATTGTACACTTGCCTCGGTAAATTTTTTTTCAAAATAAAGATGTAAACCTTCTTCAAGAAAAGATTTACTTTTTTGTTTTTTTTCAAAAATTTCATCACATTCAGCAGAAAGTATTTCAAAAATATCAAGCTCCAATCTTTTTAATACCGATACTACTTTGCCAAGATATCGTGTCGGATATTCCTTCCTGCTTTTTTCTAAAACTTGTTTACTGACAATTACAGCCGATCCAAAAATCTTGGTGATTGACTCAAGACGAGAAGCAAGATTTACTACCGGGGAAATAACGGTTCCTTGCATGCGAGATTCTACGCCAATGATTCCTAGCATTAGTTTCCCATAATGCAATCCAATACCTATTTCTATAGGAGCTAATGAATTTTTTTTCCTTTCTTTATCATAGACTGCTAATACTTTATGCATGCCAATAGCGGACTCAATGCCATTACAAGGTTCAAAAAACAACGCCATCACTGCATCACCAATATATTTATCAATAAATCCGCCGTTATTTTGGATAGCAGGAGAAATACAACTTAAATAATTATTTATAAAGGAAAAATTATCCTCAATGGACATTTGTTCAGAATGCACGGTAAATGAACGTATATCATTAAAAAGTACCGTCATATCACGTTGGACATGATCTCCAAGCTTAATATCTAACCAATCAGCTTTATTAAGACTTTGCAAAAATTCTTGAGGAACAAATTTACGAAAAATAGTTAATTGTTTTTGTTCTTCTTCTGTTAGCTTCTCTTGACTCACAATATCGAGAAGATTTCTGGTTTGCTCAAACAATGATTCTAATTCACCACGTTCCCGATTGCATCGATCAAATTTTTTCTGAAGGATCGCATTTTCTTTTTTCAGCATTTTTAGCCTGAAATTTGTGTCTTGGTCTTTATGGTTCATGATGTGGATATAAAAATAAAGTTATTAATGATTCATTATGAACAAAAGGAGATTGGTCTTTACTAAATGGACTAATCTGTCCATAAGCATAGAAACCAAATACTGGGACATTATCAGGAATTTCATTTTTAAGAATCTGAAATTCATCTTTGGTTTTCGTCCCAAGTATTTTCTGTCTGCAAGAACAGCTGATAATCATAGCACAGGCAGGTTTTTTTCCGCCAAGTTGTTTAATTGTTTGTTGGATCAAAATTTGGGTTTCATTAATTAAATTTTGTGGATCAGCTTGGCAAATACTGGTTTTAGCACATTTTGGCAAATCACCGCCGACAACCACACTGCCGGTTTCTTCGTTTATGCCAAACACAACTCGTAAGTAAAATCTTTTTTCATCTTTTTCAAATACAGCGAGTGGATGAGCTAAAGTAGGCGAACCGCCAAGATAGTGTTTATAAAAATCAAGGGCAGTATTATCGCCGATCTTAAATATTATATTTTTATCGGCCTTAACAATGGGTTTCTGAGTGGTAAATGGCTCCCATCCACTGCCTACATTAAAAACATATTCAAGAGGGCCGGAAAAAAATAACATGGGCGCAGCATCTTGTAGAATTTCTTGATTATAAAATTCGTGTGTTTGATCAAATTGCCAAGGATCACTGGCGCCACCACCTAATATAGGAAAGTTTTGACCTAATTTTTGCTTGAGCTCTTCAACCAAACTTACTGCTCCAATAGTAAAAATATCAGGAAAAATAAAACAAAGACTCGGTTTTCCTTTAAGCTTTTGTTTTATCTCTCGAAGAGCTTTATTAACACTTTCCGATTTATTTTTAGAAATATCTCGCGCTACGCTGGCTGCCATTGATATGACATCAGATGCAAAAGCAATGAGTAAAAGCGAACCTTCTGTGTAACCTAATTTTGATGAAAGCTCACCACTACTTGAGCATCCCACCAACTGCACTCCTGGAAAAGCTTCTTGGACTTTTTTTAAAACAATAGAATAATCGTAATCGATTGCTGAAAAAACCATACACGCATTGGGTTTTAACCCATTTAGATTTTCACGGCATTGAGTAATTACTTCGTCTGTGGCATCTTCTGTATATGGATCTTCACTATGCCCAACAGCAACTTTAAACATAGCTGTCTCCTTAAACTATATATTAATATTAGCACAATTACATTGGGAATATTTGAACTAAGTTGTGGAAAAAACAGTATATTTCAAAAGAGGGTAACAATAGTATTGGTATTACGTTCTTGATGACAACTTATATAAACGTATTTTATTTTTATATTTGCTAGAACATGTAGCGGATATAATAGTTCCGTTAATTTTGAAATATTAGACAAATTGGATTGGCTAACGGCATCATAGTTAGAAAAATAATAAGACATCGGCAATACACCATAAAACCAAATAGCACAAGGGATGAATTTATCTACATTTTATTCTTTAGAAAAAATATTTACTACTTGTTAAAAAACTAAATAAATTTGATTATTATAAAAAGTTAGTAAGCTCTCAAAATTGACGGAGCCAATGACTGCTCTAATTTAAATTAATCTTAAAATGGCTCGATTGTCTAATTTGATTATGGGAACTACTATTTCTGCTGGTCTCGCTACAATCAGGATTGGACATATAGTAAAATTTAATTAATGTACATTTCTGTCAAAAAGTTTTTATTGCTTTCTATTTTGCTAGCATTTTCCTGTAATAATGCTCGATGTTTTTGAACCAATTTGTGGTAGCGATCGTTATTGCTAGTATTGTTATTCATAAATCGTTCGTTCTGATCGAGAAAATGATTTAACAACTGTTGATGCTGGGTATGCAGTGCTTTAAAACCTGTTAATAGTTTTTGATGCTTAGCCTGCTGAATGTTAAGTTGCATTTGCAAATTATTGTACATTTGCTTGGTTATAGGTTTCGACATTTGCTTAGCAATCGAGATGCTAGTTTTAACCTGGGTAGTTAATTTTTGCGAATGTGCTGCCAATATTTCTTGCAGCGCATCAATTTGCCCGGCCAAAGCAGCTATTTTTTCATCCGAATGGTACGCCAAGTCAGCTTCACCTTCTTCAGGCTCAGCTTCGCCCTCCTCGGATTCGGCTTCACGTTCTTTGGATTTGGATTCTCCTTCCTCGGATTCGGCTTCGCCTTCCTCGGATTCGGCTTCACCTTCCTCCGTTTCGGCTTCACCTTCCTCCGTTTCGGCTTCACCTTCCTCCGTTTCGGCTTCACCTTCCTTCGTTTCGGCTTCACCTTCCTCCGTTTCGGCTTCGGCCTCGCCCTCCTCAGTTTCGGCCTCGCTCTCCTCAGTTTCGGACTCGCCTTCCTCAGTTTCGGACTCGCCACCCT
>Ga0351890_10198_pt1 | contig 19602 bp, 16 predicted proteins | sample TotcelFGM3001M15_FD_206743 | JGI IMG/M metagenome (GOLD analysis project Ga0351890, IMG submission 206743) | Enriched cells from coal bed in the Powder River Basin, Montana, United States - Total cells FGM rep3 HSBNCT.FGM.300.1.M15 ...
CCCTCTTCGGTCCGGGAGAAGCCACCATCGAGGGCCAGACCGTGGTGCTTTGCCAGGGGCGGGGGGAGCGCTGGTTTCAATGGCTCCGGGACCTCCTGACCCAGGCCGGCGCCCGGGTCAAGATCACCACCGCGGCGGAACATGACCGGCTCATGGCGGTGGTCCAGGGGCTGGCTCATTTCATCCTCATCGCCTTCGGGACGGTTATCCGCGACCTGGGGGTCTCCCTGGAAGATCTGGAGGAATTCTCCACCCCCACTTTCGCCACCCTGCATAAATTGACCCGCCACCTGCTGAGTCAGGACGCCAAACTCTACGCCTGCATCCAGTTGCAGAATCCGGCCAACCGCATCGCGCTGCGGGCCCTGGAAGGCGCGGTGGCCGATATTCTCTATTTCATTCAACGCCAGGACGCCGACGGGTTGGTGCGCCTGATCGAGGAGCTTAAATAGGCGGGAGGATTGGGCACCAGGCGCCGGCGATCAATGCTTATTCCCTCTAAGGGCGGTTCGTGCAGCACCCCTACGAAACTTAGCATGGCGTTTATACCGATTCGCGGTCAAGAATAAACAGACGAAACGTAGGCGCGCACATGTGTGTGCGCCTTCAGGGGGGACACGCAGGTCCTCCCCTACAATAATTGTACCTTTAACACTAATTGGGACCTCTGCGAAAGCCTCATCTTTTCCCCATTTTATAAAGGGGGGTAGGGGGGATTAGAGGTACGTTCATGATCCCCCTTAATCCCCCTGTCAGGAAGGGGGATAAAAATCTATTCAGGTTGTGCTACCCCGGGAGTTATCCATGCTGGATGTAAAGTTCGTGCGTGAACACCAGGAAGAAGTAGAATTGGCCTTGAGAAACCGGGGCCAGGAGATCTCTCTGGAAGAGTTTCGCCGGCGGGAGGCCGAGCGCCGCCAGTTCCTGACCCGCCTGGAAGAGTTGCGCCACGAGCGCAATAATCTGTCCAAAGAGGTGGGGGCCTTGATGCAGGCTGGCAAGCGGGATGAGGCCAAGCCGTTGCGCGACCGGAGCACCGCCATCAATGAAGAGAGCAAAGATTTGGAGGCCCGGACCGAGGCCCAGGACGCCTGGGTCCGGGAGTTCCTCCTGAACCTGCCCAACCTGCCCCACGAGTCCGTGCCCGTAGGCGCCGGGAGCGATGACAACCCGGTGGCGCACACCTGGGGAGAGGCCCCCCGGTTTGATTTTCCCCCCAAGGCCCACTGGGATATCGGGGAGAATCTGGGCATCCTGGATTTTGAGCGGGCCGCCAAGATCACCGGGGCTCGCTTTGCCCTCCTGAAGGGGGCCGGGGCGCAGCTTGAGCGCGCCCTAATCAACTTTATGCTGGACCTGCACACCGGCAAGCACGGCTATACGGAGGTGCTGCCGCCGTTTATTGCCAATGAGGCTTCCCTGCGGGCCACCGGCCAGCTCCCTAAGTTTCAGGAGGATTTATTCAAGCTGGAAGGCTTGAACTATTACCTGATCCCTACCGCGGAGGTGCCGGTCACCAATATCCACCGGGACGAAATCCTCCCCGCCGAAGACCTGCCGCTGTCTTACACCGCCTACACCCCCTGTTTCCGGTCCGAAGCGGGCTCCTACGGCAAGGATGTGCGGGGCTTGATTCGCCAGCACCAGTTCAACAAGGTGGAGTTGGTGAAGTTTACCCTGCCGGAAAATTCTTATGACGAACTGGAGCGCCTGCTGCACGATGCCGAAGAAGTGTTGCAGGAGTTGGACCTCCACTACCGGGTGGTGGTTCTGTGCACCGGGGATATGGGCTTTGCCGCGGCCAAAACCTACGACATCGAGGTCTGGCTGCCCGGGCAGGACCTTTACCGGGAAATCTCGTCGTGCAGCAACTTCGAAAGCTATCAGGCCCGGCGGGCCGCCATCCGCTGCCGCCGCCCCGGGGCCAAGGGCGCCGAACTGGTCCACACCTTGAACGGCTCCGGCCTGGCGGTGGGCCGCACCATGGTGGCCATCCTGGAGAACTACCAGCAGGCCGACGGCAGTGTAGTGATACCCGAAAAACTGCGGCCGTACATGGGGGGGATGGAGAAGATCAGTTTTTAGTTTTTGGTTTTTGGTTTTTGGAAATAACCCAGAGCAGCGCAGACTATCCAGGGCAGAAAAATAACAAAGGGGCGGTGCCCTCACCGCCCCTACGATTATCCACGGCTTATGGTCTTTTCACCAAAAACCAAAAACTAAAAACCAAAAACCGTGTCTACTTAACCGCTTTCACCTTATCGTTGGTCTTGAAGGGGCCGCCGTTTAACGCCAGTCCCACGGCGCCGCTGTTTCCGAGAAGTTCCGTCACTTTTATCTCGCCCTGGGGGATATCCGAGGTGTAACCCAGGACCGAGTGGGTCTTGGGGTTGACCACCTCTTTGCCCGGTTCCACCACCTTGAGGCGATCACCCACCTTCAGGCCCGAGGTCTGCCCCAGGCTCAGATAAACTTTGCCTTCCTTAACAAACTCCACCCGCCCGAACCAGGCAATTCTGCTGAGGTTGCCGGCCACCCGCAGGTAATTGTCCTGGGCGAACTTGGTGACGGTTTCGGGCTTCACTCCGCCCGCATCCCCGGGCGCCACAATGGCATCTTCCTGGAGTCCGGTGAAGGTGTTATAGACTTGCAGGACCATGGCTCCCGGAGCGCCGCCCTCCGGCGGCATGATCCCGGTGAGGACGATCCCCTGGACCCCCAGGGCATCCCCCAGGGCCTTGATATTGGAAGCGAGCGACAGCTTGCCGGCCACTTGTGCCTTGCGCAGGGCCTCCTGTACCGCTTCCGGAGAGCTCACCTTGAGATCTTTGGTTTTCCCCAAGGCGCCGCCCAGGGCCATGGCCAGGGTGCGGTTCAACCCGTCTGAACTCCTGGGGGTATCCAGGTCGGGGATGACCGCCACCGCCCGGCCGACAATGCCCGAGGCGCCCTCCTTGCCCTGGGAGACAAAGCCTCCCAACCCCTGCTCCCTAAGGATGCGATCCACCTCAGTCCGCACCATTTCCTGGAGCTTATCCGGCGGGATCGTCTTGCCCGCGGCCTTGGCCTGTTGGTCGGTAATTGATTTGGCCAGGGAATTGATCAGCATCTGCTGGGCGCCCACGAACTCAGTACCCTTTTCCACATAGAGATATTCGGGGGCTTGAGGCTCGGTGAGCCAGTAGGGGTTTTTGCTGCGGATATAGGGCTTACCGTCAATCATGACCGTTTCCTGCTTGGCCTCGGGGGGGGGCGATTTCTTCATCTTCGTCCTCGGACCCCATGCCCGCCCACTTTTTGACCGTGGTGCATCCTCCCGATAGCAAGGCAACTGACACCAGCAGCACGAGCCCCAGTCGCAGCATCAAAGATAGTTTTTTTAGCATTCCGCACCCCGTTTAGTTTTTGGTTTTTAGTTTTTAGTTTTTGGTTAAAATTACAATTACTCAGGTAATATCAGGTAACTATGCTCATCGACAACTTCTTGAGCATCTTCATGATAATTTATAGACTGCCTAAGAGTGAATTAAATTCTGAGATCGATAAGTAATTAACTTGATTAGCTATAATTAATTGGGTTTCCAGTTCCGCCGATGAACCAAGGGCAATGGAGAGAAATTGTCTAAATTCTTTGGTGGAATTTCTGAATTGCCCTTCCGCAACATTGGATGGAATTGAAACTGCCGCCCTTCTTATTTGCTGCACCAGTCCATAATTTTCTGCAGGAGGAAAATGAGACGTTGCTTCATATATATCTTTGACCAATGCTATGGAACGTTTCCAGACTTCCAAATCTCGATAAGACCGTGATTTTCCGACTCCCGTCATCCCTTCCCCTTAACCAAAAACTAAAAACCAAAAAGCCCACAGGGATAGTACCCCGTGGGCTGTTTGAAGTCAACCGATTTCGAGGTTAGAAGTAGAAGAACCCGACGAACTCTACCCGGTGATCGTCGCCAAACCGGGTGGAATTAGGCGTAGCCCCAGGAACGGTGGTCATCTGCAAATAGCTGGTCGCCATATACGAATACTGCAGGCCGAACTTGATGGCCTGGATCGGACGATACCACAGAGTGGCGCTCGCCTGCTGAATCGTTGAGGGAATATCCCCGGTGAAGGCATTTTCCATACCGCCGAGGCCGATGGCGGAACCCTGCTGGAAGCGGGCCCGGGACACGTTGAAGACCTTGCTGATGCCATAGAGGGCATTGACGAACCACTGGTTGCTGAAGTAGTACTGGCCTTCGACAAACCCGCCGTACTTGTTCAGCAGTTCCACGTCGTAATTGAGCTGGCCGAAGAAGTTGTTGTTAAACCTGTACACATTGGAATTCACGCCGGTAAACCCAAAGGCTTCCACGCCCTGCCCGATCCACCACTGGGTGAGAATGGAGGCGGTGCCGGCCAGATTGGCGGAACTAGTCGGGATAACCGGGATGAACATAGAACCCATGGCCAACCAGGGGTTGACATACTGGTTCTTCAGGTTGATGTTCCCAGTAAAAAAGTTGCCTTCCCCGAAGGTCTGGGCGGCCTGGACGCCAGTCCGCTGGACGTTACGCTGCCAGCCGCCGACGAACTGAATCGTGAAGGGAATGGGCTTGCCGTAATAAGCGGCCTTGCCCCAGAAGTCGTGGGCGTACTTGATTTTCCCCTGGACCTGCGGGGTTTCCGCATACTGCCCGTTGTTGAGCGCGGTATTGGTGTAGGTGGTACTACCCAATAAAGCAGAGTTCGCATCGCCGACCAGAGCGGCCACGGTCCAATCGCTCATGAAGGTCTGGGTGAACCGGACCTGGGCCATACGGGCGGTGGGTGTGCCGGTGGCCTGCAACGGGCCGTCTTCCGCCGACTCAGCATACCATTCGCTGAACATGGAGAAGTACTGGCCGAACAGCAGTTCGGAGGTGGGCCAGTTGAACCGGAACATGGCGTGGCGCAGGCGAGGCGTGTAGCTTTTGGAAGCGCCGCTGGTGGCAACGTTCGAGACCCCGGCTTCCGCCGAGTCAAAGTCCATTTCAATAAAGCCGGTGGTCTTGGCGCCCCAAAGGTCCGGGCCCTTGATGGTGAAGCTGAACCGGGAGCCCTGGGCCGTAAACTTCATCCGCCCATGTTTGGAGCCGTTGGCATTGTTGCGAGCTGCAGGGCCATTCAGGTTTTTGCCGACAGTGTTGTCGGAATCCCACATGGCGTCCAGTTTAATAAAGCCGCCCAGGGAAAATTCAGTCGCGGCCATGGCCAGCGAAGGCACCAACAAGGCCAGAACTACCGCAAAAACGATAAATTTTTTCATTGTTCCCCCCTTAAATTTAGGAAAGTGGTTACCAGTTTCTCCTTTCCATTTTCACATAACTACGGATTATCCTTGGTTTCTCTCCCACCTCCTTTCCGTTACCGGTTTTATCCACGGCCATATTAAATTGGGTCAACTCTTTTGTCAATAAAAAATTGCAAAAAAAACACACGCTCGATGGAACTTAATTCCTCACGGCGATTTCGGGCAATTATCCCCCGGGGAGGGTTCAGCCCCGCATGACCAAAGCCCGGAACAGCGGTCTCAGCCCCGCCTGGAAGCCTGTGCCGCTAATGGTGGTGAGGCCGGCCCCCGCGGGATCACAGGATGACGTTATAGGGATCCCAGATAAAGGCCAGGACCCCGGCCAGGATCATGTTGCCCTCCACCAGGGACTCCAGCATGAGGCTCGATTCCATCAGGCCCCGTTGATAAAGGATAAGATAACCCAGCATATAAAGGCCGGACAGGCTCAGGGTGTAGCCCAGGGAAGGGATGACGCCCAACCAGGCGGCCACCAGCAGCATAACCACAAATGCCAGTGAACCGCCGACCAGTAGGGTAAAGGTGCGTTCTTTGCCCAGGGCGATGGCCAGGGTTTCCTTGCCCACCACCCGGTCCCCTTCGATGGCCATGATCTCAAAGAGACCGGAACGGATGAAAATCATGCCAGCTACGAAGAAAAAGGCGATGGCCGTGGCCCCAGAAATTTCCTGATCGGAGCACACCACCGGGATGAGGGCGGCCAGCACGCCCCAGGCCACTGCCGTGAACATGGTTTTGGACCCGGGGATCTCTTTAAGCCGGTAAATGCCGGTGGACCGGGCCAGGCCCTCCGGGATGATTTTAAAGCTGTACATCAGGCCGATACCGCTCATGACCAGGATAAAGATGAAGGGCAACAACCCCAGGTAGGCTCCCAGACCCAGGGCGATCAAGGCGGAGAGAAACCCGGTGACCAGGAGAAAGCGCCGGTGACGGCCGTAAAACATGGTCTGCACCGGATCGTTGAGTTTGGAGGCCTTGTCGGTAAAATGGTTGAGCAGATGCATGGAATAGACGTAGAAAAACGCCACGAAAAAATAGGTAAACTGGGGCTCCACCTGCTGCAGCAAGGATGAGGTGTAGCTCAGGGACCCGGCGCCGATGGCCACATAGATGTTGGATTTGAGGAAGAAGCGCCAGACGCGGTACAGGTAGTTGGTCCAGGAACCGGGACGGAAGGCCCAGGCATGTTTCAGGTTGTTCACCACGTTGCCGATGAGCCAGTTGGGAGTGGAGGCGCCGGCAGTCACCGCCACGGTCTGGTAACGGCTGATTTCCACCAGGTCCAACTCCTGCTCGGTCTCCACGTGGTAGGTGGGGATGCCGGTCCCCTGGGAGATCTCCACCAGCCTCTGGGTATTGCCGCTGTTGCGCCCCCCCCACCACAATCAGGGCGTCCGCCTGCCGGGACAGTTCCTGGACCTCGGCCTGGCGTGAGGCGGTGGCATCGCAGATGGTATTGAAAATCTGCGCCTGGGGAAACCGAGCGGTAATTTCCTGAACCCGGGCCTCGAACTGACACTCGCTCTGGGTAGTTTGGGCCACCACGATCAGCTCGTTAAAGTCAGGCAAGTCCGCCACATCCTGGGAGGTGGACACCACGCAGCCCCGATCCTCGGTGTAACCCATCAGGCCGCGGACCTCGGGATGGTCGGCGTCCCCCACGATCAGGGTGGCGCATCCTTTGGCGGCCCAGCGCCGGATGATGGCCTGGACCTTGGCCACCCGGGGACAGGTGGCGTCGATGATGCGCCCACCGGCCTGCTCCAGCAGGCGCCGTTCCTGGAGCGGGATGCCGTGGGCCCGGATCACTACCAATCCCGACGGGATCTCTTCCCCGGGCTTCAGAATCCGAATCCCCCGTTCCCGCAACAATTCCAGGACCTGCGGGTTATGGATCAGCGGTCCATAGGTGTAAATCTGGGGCTGGTTTTCGTTAATGGCCTTTAAAACCATTTCCAACGCCCGCTTGACGCCGATGCAAAACCCGGCGGTTTCGGCCAAAACTACCTTCACCTAAGACTTCCTCCCCAGGGCGGCGGGGTGCATACCTCGCTCTTGCCTAACCCCGACGGCATATTTTGACTGATTGTATCATAGAGTCGGGGGGAAATCAGCCGACCGCGGGCCGGACTCCAGGCGCCGTCCCATGAAGGTCCTTGCGCCCAGCAATCCCCGCCGATTGACCATAAAACCGGCTTTGTGGTATGGTTTCCAGACAAACCACCTCGCATTCGGGGATAGCAGGTCGGTGGTGCGCGGTACGCACCCATTAACCTTGAACTTTGAACCTTGAACTTTGAACTATTCAGGAGCAGCGGTATGGTCCACTTTTTCGAGCTCCTGGCAGGCACCGTCTGGCTGCGGCCCTATGTATTCATCTTTTTGGGTGCCTACCTGCTCATCGCCGTTTTGCACCTGGGGGCCGGCCGGGCCCTGGTCTTCCTGGTCCTGGGCTATCTCATCTCCTGGGCCGCGGAGTTCGCCTCCATTCACTGGGGCTTCCCCTTCGGCGAGTACATCTATATCCCCGCCACGGTGGACCAGGAACTCTGGGTGGCCGGGGTGCCCTTCATGGATTCCCTGTCCTATGTCTTCCTGGCCTATGCCAGCTATTCCCTGGCGCTGCTGGCGCTGACCCCGGGCCGCTGGGAGGGCAGCCGATTTTTTCTATCGGGAGAAGCCTCCCGCCGGTGGTCCTGGCGCCCGGTCATCCTGGGGGCGGTCTTGATGGTGACCCTGGATATCGTCATCGACCCCCTGGCTCTCCGGGGGTACCGCTGGTTCCTGGGGCAGATCTACGGCTATCCCGAGTCCGGGGTTTATTTCGGGATTCCCCTGAGCAACTTCGGCGGCTGGTTCCTGGTGTCTTTAGGTCTCATTACGATCTTGCAGCTTATCATTACCCGGGCGCCTGCCTCTCCCTGGTGGGATTGGGGCCGGCGGCGCTTTCCCTCCCAGGCCCTCCTGGGCCCCGGTCTTTACCTGGGCATCCTGGGCTTCAACCTGACCATGACCTTCCTAATCGGGGAGACCTGCCTGGGCTGGGTGGGGATCTTCATCTACCTGCCCTTCCTGAGCTGGATAGCTCTCATGCTCGCCCCCGGCAGCCGGCAATAACGGCCACAGGACCGTCAAGGCTTCGGCCAGCCGGTGTGCGGCGGCGCGGCTCCGGCGCCAGAGGAATAGGAGGTCGGAAAGCCGCCTGAAGTCGGCTGCCAGCCACCTGAGGGCGGCTCCAGCCCCGAGGCTCGCCCCGGGGTCCCCGGCCGTATGGAGAAACTCCGGAATCTCTTCTCCGGGGCCGTCGGTAATGGCCCTGAGGCTTAAAAAGGCCAGGCCTTGAGCCGCGGCCAACCCCGCCAGGGCGCCGGTTTCCAGATCCAGAACCGGCCGCGGCAAACCGGCCAGAGGTCCTCCCTGACGTTCCTTGTGGATGATGCGGCTGGTGGTGACTATGCTGCCAGTGACCGCGGTGAGCCCCCCCTGTTTCAGGGCGCCGCAGAGGCGTGCCAGGGGCCGGGGGGCAGCCGGCTGCGCCCCGGGTTGGAGTTCCCGGGTGTCGGGGCTATAGTGCCAGAAGGTCTCTCCCAGGACCAGATCCCCGGGGGCCAACCCCGGGGTCAGGGCGCCCCCGAACCCGACGGAGACCAGGAGTTCGGGGCGGCAGCGGTCCAGCAATGCCTCTCCGGCCCGGCGGGCCGCGGCCGCGCCCATCCCGGACAGGGCTACCACCGCACCTCCCGCCTCCCAGTCCCAGGCCGGCAGCCCCAGATCCCGGCGGGCCCTGGCTTTGATCCGGCGCAAAAAAGGCTGCACTTCCAGGGGAAGTGCAGCCATAATGAGAATCCGGCCGGCGGGGGCGCTTTTGGCCCCTCGCCCCGCAGAAATCGGGGTCATCAGGGTTTTGGCATCGGCAGGTGGTCGGGATTAGCAGGCTCAGGAGCATACAACTCTTTTTGGCTGGGGGCCGCCCCCACCTGCTTGGGGCCCCGCCAACGCCGCCCTTTGACCAGCAGATTGCCGTTCTTGTGAATCACGGTCTGGTCATCCAGGATAATCAAGCCGTGTTTGGCGGAAATATCCGAATAATATTGGTATTTCATGTGCTTATGGTTAAGGCGGTACTTAAAGAAAAGGAAGAACGTCATGTAGATGACCACGATGACGCCCAGTCCGGCCAGCACATAACTGAGGAAGCGGAAGGTGTCATAGCCCAGGTCGCGCAGCCAGGCCATAATATGGTTCATGTTATAGAGGGCGAAAATGGTCACCAGCAACAGAAATAACAGGCTCAGGTAGGGCAGGCGCTTGATCTGCCCGATCACCGCGTCCATCTGATTAACGGGAATTTCCCCTCCATCCGCCGCAACTTCCGTTTCGCCTCCCAGGAAATAGTTGAACCCGGTGATGATCACCCCCATAAGGAAGGTGAAGACAATGGGGAAGGCAAAGGCCACAAAGACGTATTCCCGCCAGGGGAAGGCGGACTGCACCCGGTGGTATTTATCGTCGGAAGCCCACAGGACCACCACGATAAAAATAACGATTTCGAGTATCCCGACGAGCTTGAGATAGTCGAAGAATAACTTCTTGCGGTCGCTCTTGGTAAAGTAATTGGCAAGTTTGGACATACAAACGCCCCCTGGGGCAGAACATTCTTTATGTGACAAAATAACAATAAAAGCGGCCCCGGTCAACCCCCTTTATGGGGCCCAGGCCTCGAAGCGCGGGTTAAAACTAAGGATTTGCGGAACTTATGCGTAAGGATATGGCTCAACCCGCCGATCCTTTAAGGCTGGCTAAGAGCAGACAACGCCGGAGGAATGGCGCCGCCGGGAGAAAACACCCGGGCGCAACCGCGCAAAGCCATCCGCCACCGGGTGGTGAAATAACCAGACTCCAGGGGCCTTGGACCCCTGGAGCCGCAACCAGCTACCCCCTAACGTCCAAGCTTGACGACGTTCTGGGCCTGGAGCCCTTTAGCGCCCTGGGTCACCTCAAACTCAACCGCCTCGTTTTCCTGGAGAGACTTGAACCCCTCCCCCTGGATGGCGGAATGATGCACAAAGACATCGGTACCGTCCTCTTGGGAAATGAAGCCATAACCCTTCGCATCATTAAACCATTTTACCGTACCCTTCACTTTCATACTGAATCAAACCTCCTGATAATTGCCACCCTGCCGGTGACGGCACAACCTTGAAGCAGCCAGAAAAAAGAAACGGTGCGTGCCTCCCGTTCCGATTCGGGTCCAGGGCCGCGCCCTGGCTTGATCCTGACATGCCTAATCGTCTTTTTAGTGATATAGGCTGCCGATGTCAAGGTAAAATCACGGTTTGGGCATCATTTTTAATAATCTTTCTGACCCTGGCCCCCGGCGCCGCGCCGTCACCCCCCATGAAATCGGGCCGGAGCGTCTAGTTAGCCCCATGCCCTGCTTATACCAACGGTGCTGACCAAGGTCTATTTTCTGGGAGAGGCCGGACCTATGGGTCCGAACCAAATCGAGGGCGCACCCGTAAGTGCGCCCTCGACAATGTTCCGTAGTTTGACTGGGACCCGGCATGAAACGATGTCGCCTACCCTGGAGGCCCGAACCCGCCATCAACCGGCAGCCGCATCCTCCCGGCGGGGTTCAACACGGCGGTAATGACACCACAAAGGTAGAACCATGTCTTTGGGCCTCATACCAGAGATCGCCCCCATAGTTTTGCATGATGTCGCGGCTCAGGGAGAGCCCGAAGCCCAGACCCTGACGGCGGTTTTGGGGCGGCCGCATGCTCCGGATAGGGGAAAAGAGCATGGAGCGGCCGGCTTCAGGCACAGTTTTGCCGGTGTTATACACCGTCAGACGGGAGGTAGACCCTTCCATCCGGCAATCGACCACGATGGTGCAGTTGCGGCCGCCGTGTTTCACGCCGTTATTGATGAGATTCCGGAATACGGATTGCAGCCACAATTTGCTGCCTTTGACCACGAGTTTGCCGCCCCCGTGATCGTGCAATCGGTTCACCAGGGTTATGTGATGATCCTTAATTTCCCCGTCCAGTTCGGCTAGCACCGGCTCGACAATGTCGGCGCTCAAATCGAGGCAGGCTTCCTCCCCGGCTCCGGGGCTGCGGTCCGCCAGGGACTCGCCGATGAAATCCTCCATCAGATTAATCGTGTGCTCGATCCGGCCGGTGACTTCACTGATTTTTGCCTTGGCCCTGTGACTCAATTCCCCAACCGTGCCCCGGGCCATGAGCTTCAACGAGGCCGCCGTGGATACCATGGACCCCCTGATGTCATGGAATATGAGCATCAGCTCCGGGTTGGTCATATCGCCCCTTCCGGCACTGGCCGCCGACTCCTGCACCGGCTGGAGGTCCACCACCTCCCGGTCCTCCAGGCAGCGGCTCACCCGCCGCCACAACTCCGGGGGGCTCAACGGCATCAGGAGGTAATCATCCACTTCGATCTGATAAGCTTCCAGGGGCAGGATGCCATCCCTCTTGTCGCTGACCACCATGGTCTTGACTTCAGGATTGAGCCGTTTGGCCCGTGCCAAAATATCCAGATTCTCCCGGTCACCGTTGGTGAGCTTGGCGATGACCAGGTCATAGTTTTTTTTCACCAGGGCTTCCAAGGCGGCCTCCGGGCAGGCCGTCACTTTGACCGCAAAACCTTTATAGTCCAATACCCAGCCGATTGTCTTAAGGAGGTTGGTGCCGTCTCCGATCAACAGAATGTCGTGCTTAGCCATGGGTATGCTCCTCATCGTCCCCCGGGTTGGTGTTGCATCCTTATAGTTCGAGCTGAATAAAGAAACTCAATTTCCGGCTATTTAACCTCATCTGCCGCGGTGAGGTCAATCCGCACAATTACCTAATTCGCCTTAGGCATAACTACCTATAACTTTTCCATTCTCAACCATAAGAGCAATGCTTGTGCCAGCTCCCGGTGAGATTGGATATTTATTATCCGGTAAAAAATCAACGACATTCATGGAATGAAGCAAGATTACGGCCGACGCCGTGCAAGCTTCCCTGTCAGGAATTTTTGCAGATTGTAAAACCAGCATAACTTGGAGATTCATCGGACGATGACTTAATTTCCCGCTATCAGGTGGATACGCCGCCATTTTTTCAGATGCCCCCGGCCCGGCCAGGCCCCGTAGCCTTTCGGGGAGAATTTTTTTTTGGGTCGTGGGGCGGCACATAGATTTTGCCATGGCGCACCGCGGTAATGGCCGGGGCGATTTGTCCCCCCACATACTGTTTCGGCAGGACCCCGGACGCACCGGCCGCCAGTCCGTGCTGCAGATATTCGCTTTCCTCATCCAAGACCGTAATCAGGACCTGGGTTCCAGGATAGTTTATTTTGATGAACTGAGTTCCTTCCCGGGCCCGTAGATCGGGCAGGGATATATCCAGGATCACCAGTTTCGGGGGCGATTGCCGCAACAGATCGTACAACTCGCGACGATTGCCGGCTTCACCCGTGACCTTGACGCCGGGGATCTCTTCCAGGATCTTTCTCATTTCCCGGCAAAACCCGGCATGATCGTCGGCCAATAAAATGGAAAAGGGGCGGTTCATGGATCTCTATCCCCAGCGGCGGTTAAGCCCGGTGTTCAGACTCGGTAAAATGACTGATTGCAGATTAGCGCATTGCGGGCAGGAAAAAAATCAGCATTTATGCCTATTTACCTGTGGGTACAAGTACCTATCGCCTACTCATAACGTGCCCCCCAGCCAACCTGACCCATTCCAACACCCCCATCCCTGAGAATCGTCGTCGGGCCGGTCGCAGGCTATCTCCGGGACAACCTCCCGGAAAATGCGGCTATTTTCGCAGGCAATTTTTACGGTGTCACGCCAATAATATCCGCAAAAATCGGGCGCGGCATAAATTTCGCGGGGCGCTGAAGGCAACTGGGCGGGCAATGACGGCCGGCGGCTGAGACCAAACGCCGGGCCGGATAAGCCGGGAATGGTCAAAAGACCGAGGCCATAACGTAACCCTTCTGGATAGCATACTTAATCAGATCGGCGGTTTTCTTGAGGTTCAATTTTCTCATAATGTTGGCGCGGTGATGCTGCACCGTCCGGCTGCTGATAAACAGCATTTCGCCGATTTCCTTGCTGGATTTTCCTTCGGCGATGAGTTTGACGATTTCTCGTTCCCGGTTAGTTAGAGGCTCCTCCGGTACTGCCCGGGGCTCGCCCCTGGTCTGAAATTTGTCCACGAAAATATCGGCCATCTGGTTGGACAACAGGGATGAAATGAAGGTGCCGCCGCGGCGTAAGGTCTCGATGGCCGAAATCAATTCCCCGTCCGCGTCTTCCTTGAGCAGATAACCCTCGGCGCCGGCCGTCAAGGCGTGGTAAAGGTATTCCCGGTCCTTGTGCATGGACAGGATCAAGACCTTGATCTCGGGGTTAAGGATTTTTATCTCCCGGGTGGCCTCCAGACCCCGGAGATTAGGCATGGAGATATCCATGATCACCAGGTGGGGATGAACATCCTTCAAGAGTTGCAGGAGTTCGAGGCCATCCCCGGCTTCTCCCACCACCTCCACGTCCTCCATGATTTGAATGAGACTCCTGACTCCCCGCCGGAACATCACATGGTCATCAGCCAACAAAATCTTGAACGGGCTCGCCATCGCACTCCTCCATCATCAAACTGCCGCCGGCCAGGCAGCCGGTGCGGTCCCACGGTGAGGATAAGGCTGGTTTAGGTTGGACGGCTCCTCGCCAGTCGAGGCCAAACGCGGCGCGGGCCGGTTTTTGACCCGGCCGGGTCCGGGCGCCCCTAAGGCGCCGTTCCCGAGTTAATCACCCTGGGCTTTCCCCGCCCGATCAACGGGAATGATACAGGTCACCCTGGTGCCGGCTCCCGGCTGACTCCAGACCTCCAGGGTCCCCCCCAGCATCCGGGCCCGTTCATCCAAGGCGGCCAAACCCAGCCCCCGGCCCGGGGCCCGGCGGGACAAAATCGAGACCGGATCGAAACCGATGCCGTTGTCCTCTATCATCAGGGTGATCAAGCCCTCATGTTCTTTGACGGCGATGGAGACCTCGGTGGCGCCGGCATGCTTGGCGATGTTGGTCAGGCATTCCTGAAAAATCCGGTAAATAATAATCTGGCCCTCAGACTGGAACAGTTTATCCAGATCTTCCGCCTCAAAGGCATGGCTGACCGTATAATGCTTGCTGAATCCATTGGTCAGGTATTTCAATGCCGACTGCAAGCCCAGGTCTTCTATGATCGCGGGACTCAGGTCCCGGGAGAGACGGCGGACGTCGTCAATCACGCCGTCGAGGTAGAGGAGCAAATCCAGGCACCCCTCTCTTAAATCCTGCTGATCGTCCCCCAGACCCCGTTCAATGGCCCTGATTTGGAGCTTCAACACCGCCAGACTCTGACCCAATTCGTCGTGGAGTTCCATGGAAATCCGTTTCCGTTCCCGTTCCTGGGCAGTCAGAAGCTGCGAGCTGAGGAAGCGCAGCCGCTGCTCCGATTCCCGCAGGGCTTCCTCCGCCCGCCGCCGCAGGGTGATGTCAATACCCACCTCGCCGATGAGAGCCGGGTGGCCGTCTCCGTCCGGGATGGAGAACCTGGTGACCAGCCAGTTGTGCATGCCGTCCTCCTGGGGAATCTCTTCGATGGTTTGTACGGCTTTCCCCTGGGCGATGACCTGGAGGTCGCTCTCATAAACTCTGGCAGCCATGTCGGGCGGCCACAAATCGGCGATGGTCTTGCCCTCCCAGTCCCGGCGCCTTCGGTGCTGGCGCTTTTCCCAGGCCTCGTTGGCAAAGAGATAACGGCCCGTAAAGTCTCGCATGACTGAGGTGCCGGGGGCGTACCGCATGAAAGAGGCGAACCGCGCCTCAGTCTCCCGCAGGGCCTCTTCGGCGCGGCGGCGCTCGGTGATGTCGAAAAATACCCCGCTGATGTATTCTACCTGGCCGTCCTGGTCACAGATGATCTGGCCCCGGTCCTGGATCCAAATGACCTCGCCGTCTTTTCTCCTGATGCGGTATTCCCGGACGTATGACCCTGATTCCTTCAGTCCTCTCATAAACGCGGCTTTAAACTGTTGATAGTCTTCAGCCACCAGGATGTCATTCCACTTCATTCTACGGGTATCGAATTCGCTCCTGGGGTAATTGGTGAGCTCTTCCACCTTCTCATCGATAAAATCCACCGTGCAATCCACATAGCCTTTATAGACCACGCCCGGGAGATTCTTGACCAGGAGAAGGTACTCTTCCTCACTCGCTTTCAGGGCGGCTTCGGCCTGGCGGCGATCCCGGCGCTCCTCGGCTTCCCGGAGGGACCGCTGGATCGCGGGGCCCAGGCGGGATAGGCGGTCCTTGAGCACATAATCCGTGGCCCCCAGCCTCATCGCGTCGATGGCCACTTCTTCGCCCATGACCCCGGAGACAAAGACAAAGGGCGTATCCGGGGAGATGGCCTGGGCCAGAGTCAGGGCCTCCAGGCCGTCAAAATCCGGCAGATGGAAGTCCGACAGGATGAGATCCGGCCAATTCGCCTCCAGCGCCGCCACAAAATCTTTCCGGTCGGCAACCCGCCGGTAAGAGTGGGCAATCCCGGCTTGCCGCAGCTCATAGGCCATCAGCTCCGCATCGCTGGGCAAATCCTCTAAAATCAAAATACGCAGGGCTCGTTCCATGACGTACTCCGGCGACTACCTATCAGGGCGCCGCCTCCCGCAAAATCCGACCTTGAGCGGTCAATTCGGCACTTTATTCAACAACAGCCAGTAGAAGCCCAATTCTTCCACGGCTTGGAAAAACTTGTCAAAGTCCACCGGCTTGACCATGTAGCTGTTGGCCCCCAGGTTATAGCCCCTGACGATATCCGACTCTTCCTGAGATGAGGTCATGATTACTACCGGAATCGTCTTAGTTCTCGCATCAGCTCTAATTTTCTCCAATACTTCCAGACCATTGATCCGGGGCAGCTTCAAATCCAGCAAAATGACCTTGGGACGCACCGTCAGGTCCCGTCCAACATACTCCCCGGCGCCGAAGAGGAAGTCCAGGGCTTCCACTCCGTCGGCAAAGGTGAGGAGCTTGTTGGCCAGTCCTCTATTTCTCAACGCCCTGATGGTGAGTTCGGCGTCATAGGGGTTATCTTCCACCAACAAAATTTCCACTTCGCTGCAATCTTTCAAGGATTCCCTCCCCCAACCCAGCCGGGTAATGCGTCGGACTCACGGACTGCCGACCCTTTGGCCGCAGCAGCCGCCTTCTCTCCCGGCGGCGTTCAACAATGAAGATGCCTGCATGGCCCCGGGTTTCAGTCTATAACGTCCGATGGCGCCTTCCATCGGCTACCTTACGGGGTTTGAAAAAGCCCCCTCCAGGACTGGCGGCGACTTGAGCGTCGACAATACTTTTTTTCAATTACCATCTATCCTATATTAATACCACATTAATTTCGAAATCTTCAGGTTTTTACCTAATGCTTGATTGTTAAACCGGTTAAACCCGCGCCGAACTTTAGCCGCCGGGATGATAGCCATGCCGCTCCGGGATGGTTCTCCGGAGGCGAAAATTTGTTATACTTTCCGAAGTATTGAAAAAATTTGTCACAGAGTCGAGAAGTTCTCGGCCGGAAGGCGCGGCACATGGCAATTTTAGAGACTCTGGCCCGCAAACGGTTACAGGTGACCGGCGTGGTGCAAGGCGTCGGTTTCCGGCCTTTTGTCTACCGGCTGGCCCGGCGGCATCGTCTGGCCGGCTGGGTGTGCAACACTTCCCAGTGCGTCGAAATCGAGATCGAAGGCCCGCCGGCCTCCCTGGACCGGTTTATCCTCCAGTTGGAGCAGGAGGCCCCGGCCCTGGCCAGGATCGATACGGTGGTGAGCCGCGCCGCCCCGCCTCAGGGCGCCGCCGGGTTTACCATTCGGGAGAGCCTCCATCTGGCCGCCACCGAGGCCCTGATCCCCCCGGACGTGGCCACCTGTGACGACTGCCTGGCCGACATCGCCGACCCCGGCAACCGGCGCTACCGGTATCCCTTCACCAACTGCACCAACTGCGGCCCCCGGTTCACCATCATCCGGGAGGTGCCCTATGACCGTCTCCACACCAGCATGGCCGGCTTTTCCCTGTGCCCCCACTGCCGGGCGGAATATGACAACCCCGAGGACCGGCGCTTTCATGCCGAACCCACCGCCTGCCCCGTCTGCGGTCCCCGGGTCTGGCTGGAAGAAGGGGAGCGCCGCCTGGACCGGGACGCCATCCCCGCGGCCGCGAGTTTGCTGCACCAGGGCCGGATCGTGGCCATCAAGGGCCTCGGCGGCTTTCATCTGGCCGCCGACGCCGGCAATGACCAGGCCGTCGCCACCCTCCGGGAACGCAAAGGCCGGGTGGCCAAACCCTTTGCCCTCATGGTCCGAGACCTGGCCGAGGCCGAACGCCTGTGCCACCTGGGCGACCTGGAACGGTCGCTCCTCCTCTCCCGGGAACGGCCCATCGTCGTCGCCCGGCGGCGGCCGAACACCGGCGTCTCGCCCCACGTGGCCCCGGGCCATAAATTCCTGGGGCTCATGCTGCCTTACACCCCACTCCACGCCTTGCTCATGGAGCACGCCCCCGACGCCCTGGTAATGACCAGCGGCAACCTCAGCGAAGAGCCCCTGGTGCACGCCAACATTGATGCCCGGCGCAAATTAGCCGGCCTGGCGGACGCCTTCCTCATGCATGACCGGGACATCCAGGTGCCCTGCGACGACTCCGTGGTCCGCCCCGTCGATGCCGCGGCCGTGGTCCCCCTGCGGCGGGCCCGGGGTTTGGTGCCGGCGCCCATCTATCTGCCGCTGAAATCCGAGCCGGTCCTGGGCGTCGGGGCCGAACAGAAGAACACCTTCTGCGTGGCCGCCCACGGCGTCGCCCTGCTCAGCCAGCATATCGGCGATCTGGATTCCGTGGAGACTTTTGATTATTACCGGCAGGCCATCACCCATTTCAAAGCCCTGTGCCGCCAGGACCCGGCCATCGTGGCCCACGACCTCCATCCCCATTATCTCAGCACCCGCTATGCCAGGGGCCTGGCCGGGGTGCGCCTCATCGGGGTCCAGCACCATCACGCCCATATCGCCGCCTGTCTGGCGGAAAATCGCCGCACTGGCGGGGTCATCGGCATCGCCCTGGACGGCACCGGCTACGGCCCCGACGGCACTATTTGGGGCGGGGAACTCCTGGTGGCGGACCTGGCCGGCTTTACCCGGGCCGGGCACCTGTCCCCCGTGCGCCTCCCGGGCGGCGAGGCCGCGGTCAAGGACCCGGGGCGCATGGCTGCCGCTTATCTTTATGCCCTTTACGGGGACGACTTCCTCAGCCAGGCCCGCCAACTGGGCTTGTCGTATTCTCCCCTGGAAGAACGCATCCTCTGCCGCCAGTTGGCCCAGGGCCTCAATTCGCCCCTGACCACCAGCGCCGGACGCCTCTTCGACGCCGTGGCCGCGGCCTTGGGCGTCTGCCGCACCCGGACCTACGAAGGGCAGCCGGCCATGGAACTGGAAATGGCCGCGGACGAGTCCGAAGACGGCCTCTACCCCGCGGCCGTCAAAGAGGCGCCGGACGCCCTGGTCCTGGATACCCTGGCCATCTTCCGGGCCGTGGTGCGCGACCGCCTGGCCGGCGTGCCTGCGGGCGTCATCGCCGCCCGCTTCCACAACTCCCTGGTCCGGCTTCTGGCCGACGCCTGCGGCCTGATCCGGGAGCGGACCGGGCTATCGGTCGCGGCCCTGTCCGGCGGCGTAATGCAAAACGCCCTGCTGTTCACCCGGCTTAAACGCACCCTGGCGGAGCGAAGTTTCGAGGTGCTCACCCACACCCTGACGCCGCCCAACGACGGCTGCATCTCCCTGGGCCAGGCGGCCGCGGCCGCCGCGCAAATAAACAAAGAGGGCGGGAAGGGTTAATTCCTGTTTGATGTGCTCTTTCTTTTCCCTTTTTGCCTTTTACCCTTTTCCCCTTTTACCCCTGGCTTTTAACCGTCTTAACTTTCTAAAATCATTAAAATCTGTTAAACAGGATTTACTATGTGTCTTGCCATTCCCATGCGTCTCATTGAAATCGACGGGGTCACCGGCGTGGCCGAAGTGGACGGGGTGACCCGGGCGGTGCGCCTCGATCTGCTCCCTGAGGTGGTGCTGGGGGATTACGTGCTCATTCACGCCGGGCTGGCCATCTCCCGGGTGGATGCCGAACATGCCGAGGAAACCCTCACCTTCCTCC
>Ga0351890_10208_pt1 | contig 19481 bp, 8 predicted proteins | sample TotcelFGM3001M15_FD_206743 | JGI IMG/M metagenome (GOLD analysis project Ga0351890, IMG submission 206743) | Enriched cells from coal bed in the Powder River Basin, Montana, United States - Total cells FGM rep3 HSBNCT.FGM.300.1.M15 ...
ACCCTTCCACCAGTTGAAACCTCCAACTCCAAACCGCCCTCGAAAAGCGTAACCCCTGGACCTTCAACCGATTAGCCGTCGCCAGACATCGCCATTCTTTGGGATCGCACCCCCTCAAGAAATGGATTGGTGCGTTCAGAATCCTGGCCCTTGATGGCGGTGGGAGTTACGGCTTGTTTTCCCCGCCGTGTTTTCCTTTCTCGCCGCTGCTCCGGGTGCTTTTCCGCCAACGTAATCGGTAACCACCTCCCGCCCGAAATTATCCCAAACGGAATGGTCGCTTTTCATAGGACATAGACCCCCAAACAGCCCGAAATGAGCCACGGGGAATGCCGGTGGGGACTCCTAAATCCAGCGAAGGACGTAAAACACTGTGCCTGAGCAGTTTACGATTTACCGCCGGCGGCCTCGTCTGCACCGAGATGTGCACAACGGCGGAGGGTTTCGTCGAAGAATTCGCGTGCGATTCCGGCGGCAGGGCTGGCCGGGGCATGCTGGGTTATGAGGACTGCATCCGTGACGGATCGCTCGAACTGGGACAAATCCGGGATCACCATGTCAAAAGTCTTTGGGCCGAAGTGCGAACGCAACTGGCTCAGGTAGCTCTGTTGGTACGCCCGTCGCCGCTTGAAGCGGGACACGAGGTAGCCCAACAGCTGCAGGCGCCGATTGAACCGGCTCCGGACGTAGTCGATGGCCGCCGTGACCTGCATGATGCCCTGGGCACCCCAGTCGGCGGCTTCCAATGGGACAATCACGAAGTCGCTCGCACACAGGGCGGCGAAGGACGTGAGCGACAACCGGGGTGGGCAGTCGAACACGATCAGGTCGTACCGGTCCCGCAATTCGTTGACGGGTTCCACGAACGAGCGATGCAGGTCCGCCTGCTCCCAGGCCCGCTGGTCGGACAGGTCGAACCGAACCACGGCCGAACTGGCGGGGATGATGTCGATGGTTGGATACTGGGTTCGACGAATCAGGCCATGCACGTCGGCATCGACGGATGGGTCGAGGAGACGTTCCACGCCGGGGGTCTTCTCGCCGTCGCGAAGGAACGAGTTGGTCAGGTTTCCCTGCGGATCGGTGTCAATCGCCAACAGCCGCTTGCCGCGCTCGTGTGAAACGGACGCGAGCAGCCAGGTGGTGTGGGTCTTCCCCACGCCGCCTTTCAGGTTGAGCACCGTCAGGACCGTGGCGTGAGAGGACGGGGAAGCAGTCATCGGCCCAGAGCGTACCATCGCTTGGGCGGGACGCGCAAAGCGAGGGCGGTGAGTGTTCCACCGGCAGATCGTCGGCTTGGTTTTTCTTGAATGGATAGAACGGGGAGGAGACCTGCGGTCGGCGGTTTCGGCGGGGTCGGAGACCCGCGCCGAACAGCAAAGACGGGGGCGGAGACCCGCGCCGAACTTGCGCCGAACCCAGGCCGAAGAGGGGCTGCAGGAGCAGTCTGGACGGAAGAAAACAACACAGGAGAAAGCAGATCGCGGCAGGCCGGCGGAGGCAGGGCCAAGGTTGCCAGGGTTCGCCGGCCGATCGCCGAGCGGTCGCCTCCCATGGCGGTCGGCGGCAGGGGACAGGCGTGCGGAGCACGACCGACAATTCGGCTTGGGAAAGCCGCAAACGCCATGCTACCAGGGACAACGCGTCGCGGACCTGCGGCCGCGACCCCCGGGCTAACGACCTTGGCTGGCACTCGTTCCTCGTGACCTACGCCTTGGCATCACCCCGGGGGTCGCGTCCTCGTACCTCGTCCGCGACGCGTGTCCGCACCACTCAGGCCCGGCGGCCTGATCCACCGCGGAGCGGGACGACACCCACGGCTAGTCGCCGTGGGAATCAACGACGCGACTCCGCCACGCGCGTCCCGGTGCGTCCGTGCCGCAGGCACGGCGGGACGACGCGTTTCAACTCGGCGCGCCGGAGGCGAGCAGCCGTTCCACGTCTTCCCGCGTCAGCGTCTCCGGTTGCTTGCCGGCGTACGCGCCCTCGTGCATCGACGGCGACCAAGCCAGGCGGACCTCGAGCCGCTGCTCCGCAAATCGCCACAGGGCTTCCTTCGCCCCCTCCACGCCGCCGGCATCGCAGTCGAACATCAGGGTTACGCGACCGGAGCTGATCTGCTTCGCCCAACGGCCGATCTTCTCGCCCTGCGTTTCGGTCATGCGGTTCGACATGATGCCCAAGGCCGGTACGCCCAGGTTGTCGAGCCCGATCACGTCGTTGAAGCCTTCCACGATGATCAGGCCGTGCTGGGCGATGAACTCGCGATAGCCGGGCTCCCGCAGCCGGGCCGCGTGCTGACCGAACAATTCCTGCCCCCGGTGGAAGCCTTTCGGGAAACGATGCTTCGCCGGAGGCTCCTTGCCCGGCCGTTCGGCCGGGGTCAAGCGGGCGAACTCCCGTTCCTTCTCCTCATGATGCACGTCGCGTCCGACCCAGGCGAGGACCTTGCCGTTCTCGGCGAGGACGGGGTAGACGATGCTCCCGCGGAGACTCCAGCCGCGCTTGTCGCCGCCGCCGTCGTTGGGCAGGTAGCCGCAGCGCCACTTTTGCATCGACTCCGGAGTAAGGCAGGGGTGGCGGCGGACGTACGACGCGGCGGCCGGGTTCATGTCCGCCACGGCCGTGACGAACTTCTCGTTGATGTTGTGCAGCTCACGGACGCGTTCGTCAGCGGAATCGATCAGCGGCACGTTGGCCTGGGGTGGAGACGCGGCGGCTTCGCTCGCGGCCGCTGGCTGCTTGGGGGCCTGACGGCTCGCGGCGGGCTCGCCGCTCCCCGCCAGCGCCCGTTTCACGCGCTGGAATTCGTCGCCTTTGAGCTTGCCGCCCGCGGGTTTCTGGCCGGTGAGCCAGCCGTGCATCAGCGTCAGGAGGTTGCCGCGAAAGCCGCATTCGTACGCGTGGCACATGAAGATTTTCTGCGGGTTGTCCGTGTTGATCGCCAATTCCCGGCGGCCTTGGTGATCGCCGGGGCAGCCGAAGGGACAGTCGATGCGGACCTCCGGCCCAGTTCCCCGCACGTCGAGCGACACTCCGCACTTGGCGGCGGCGGCCTCCAGGGAGGTCTCCGCTTGTAATTTGTCAACATCGATGTAGCCAGGTCGATTCATGATGCTTGGGGGAATGGGGAAGGAATGTTAACGTGGCTGTACCAGCATGTCCCATGTGGTTCTCCTCAGCAAGCGCGACTTGGAAGTTCTCGGCCTGCTCGAAATGACGCCGGCCACGGCGGCGCATCTCCGCCAGGCGAGTGCGACGTTTTCGGAAGAACCGTTCCGCGACGAACGCCGCGTTCGGGAACGGATGCTGGCCTTGAGCAACGCGGGGTTCGTGCAAAGCTTCCCGGCCGCCGTCGCCGGCGGGGGACTGAGGCACTACTACCGGCTGACGGCGACCGGATACCGTGTTCTGCATCCGGATCGCGACCAGGCCCCAGGCCGCATGATCGTTGCGGAGATTTCGCCCTCCCGATTTCAGCATGCGATGGCGACGGCCGACGTGATTGTCCACACGCTGGTGAGCTGCCACGCGGCACGCGTGCAGATCCTGCAGTACCATGGCGACGGTCAGTTGACGCTGGGGGTGGGGGAGTACCGGCAGCAGCCGGACTGTCACTTCCAGCTGGGGCATGGCGGGCGAGTGTTCAATTTGCTGTTCGAGATCGACAACGCGACCGAGCCGCTGGATTCGCGCCGGGAGCAGAGCATCCGCTCGAAGCTCTTGGGCTACGAGAGCTACCAGGACTGGGTGCTGCGCGTGTGGCGGGACCACGGGCGTCAGGAACCCCGGCCGGCCTTTCGCGTGGTCTTTTTGACGCGAGGCGTGAACCGCGCGAACCACATGCTCTGGCTGGCGCGGCAATGCGCCCGCAACAAGGACCGGCGGCTGGTGTATGCCGCGACGCAGGATGCGTACCTCGGCACCCCGTGTGCCGTGACGGATCCGCTGTTGAACGACCATCATGGCCACTGGCGTGCGTTGTGCGACGCGCAACCGTCGTCCGCGTTCCGGCGGGAACCGGTGCGGCTGTCGCCGCCGCTCGCCCGGGCGAGCGTGTTTTGATACGCTTTGCCGCACTGTCGCGTTCACTCGCAGTGCCCGATGCGGGTATCAAGCCGCGTCCCTGCTTCCGCCCCCACGGAATCAGGAAGGGAGCCTTCGGGATTGAGACGCAGACAGCACCGCCTCGCCCGATCCACGCACCTCGACGAGGCGGTTTTTCTTGGCGACCAATGTGGCACGGCCTACTTGTTGGCCGTGAAGTGTGGTGCGGCGTAGTTGGCCGTGTCTGCTGCTCCAACACTGCTTGCGAGCAAGCAGCGCCACACAATCGTGTCTCTTGGAAGACGAAGCATCCGAGGCCAGCAAACGTTTGATGCTAGTATCCGCCCCATGCAAACCCTGATCGCCGCGCCGGCCAACAACGAGCGGGGACCGCGATACATGGAAAAGGCGCTGGCGGCCATCCACCAGGCCCACCTGCGGCAGTCGCCGATGACGCTGGCCTACGGTGCCGCCGACGGACAGGTCGCCTTGATGCTGCAGTGCAGCGGGGCAGAACGGGAGGCGATCCTTGGCCCGATTACGGCCAGTTACCCCCACTGTTCGCTGACCGCCGTCGAGGTCCCCGTCGCTCCCACCGGCTGGGCAACGTGGTGTGCCGAGGTGCGTTTGAGTCCCGAACTGTATCCCATCCTGCGGCATGCTCAGTTCGAGGACCTGCTCAACCACACGTTCGCCGATCCGGTCTGCAGCCTGCTGCGCGCGGTTCGGCCTGACGAGTCGCTGCAGTGTCGGGTCGAGATCAGCGTCGTTCCGGCGTCGCGCAGGCGATGCCGGACGGCCCGCGAAGCGGTGAGGCTGTTGGACCGGAGCTTCTTCCGCACCCACCACAGGCTGGCCGCCTTCTTCGCGCGTAACATCGTCCGGGGACGCTGGCGCTGGCTGGCTTGGCTGCTGGGCCGGATCGCCGCTCGCAGCGAGTCGCCGGGGCACACCCTGCTGGAGACCTCGACGAGCCGGCTGCACGAGCGGGAGGAGAACCTGCAGGCGGCGGCCGACAAGTTCGGTGGTCACCTGTTCGAGTGCCGGATGCTGCTTGCGGTGCATGCGCCGGCGGAACGGAAGGCGGAGGCGACGGAGCGGCTGCGGAGCATGGCGGGCGCGTTGGGCGCTTTCACCCAGTCGCGGCTGGCGACGTTCCAGATCGGCAGAATCTGTCCGCAGAATGGCCGCCGAACACGACTGCGGCCGTTCCTGCTGTCCCACGAAGAACTGGCCACCCTCTGGCATCCGCCCACGGCGACGGCCAGCGCGGAACGCATGCGGGTCAATGAGTTCACCGAACTGGAGGCGCCCACGGTGATTCACCCGTCCACGGAGGAGGGGACCGTGGTCCTGGGTCGAGTCCGGTTCCGGGACGACCAGCGGCTGGTGACGCTGGCGCTCGAAGACCGCCTCCGGCACCTGTACATCGTCGGGAAAACAGGAATGGGCAAGACGACGCTGATTCAGAACATGATCGCCGAGGACATCGCCGCCGGCCGCGGCGTCTGTCTGGTCGATCCCCACGGCGACCTGGCCGAATCCATCGCCGGCCTCGTGCCCAAACATCGCACGAACGACGTGATCCTGTTCGACGTGGCCAGCCGCGAGTACGTGGTCGGATTCAATCCGTTGGCCAGCCGCGATCCGTCCCGCGTGGACCAGGTGACCTCGGGCGTGGTGAGCGCGTTCAAGAAGCTGCATGATTCCTGGGGGCCAAGGCTGGAGGACACGCTTCGCAACGCCGTGTTCGCCACGGTCGAGCAAGGCGGCAACCTGCTGTCCGTCATGCGGCTGTTGGGCGAGAAGCCGTACCGCGAGCACATGGTGCCCAACATCCGCGACGAGGTCGTGCGGAGTTTCTGGATTCACGAATTCGCATCCTGGAGCGACAACTACCGCACCGAAGCCGTGGCGGCGATCCAGAACAAGATCCGCCCTTTCCTGACCAATACGAACATGCGGGCGATTGTCAGCCAGCCAGGGCGAGGCCTGGACCTGCGGCAGATCATGGACGATGGGAAGGTCCTGATCGTGAACCTGAGCAAGGGCCGCATCGGCGAAGACAACGCGACGTTACTGGGGGCCTTCCTCGTAACGAGCATCCAGCAGGCGGCCATGACGCGGGCCGACATCCCGGAAGGGGAGCGGCGGGACTTCTTCCTGTACGTCGATGAATTCCAGAACTTCACGACGGGCAGTTTTGCGTCCGTGTTATCGGAGGCCCGAAAGTTCCGGCTCTCCCTGATCGTGGCCCACCAGTACCTGGCCCAGATAAACGACGAGACCGCCGATGCCGTGTGGGGCAACGTGGGCTCGATCGTAGCGTTTCAGGTCGGCAGCGACGATGCCGAGATGATCGCCCAGCAGCTTGGCAAGTACCCCGGACAGATCACCCCCGAAAATCTCTCGGGACTGCCAAAGTACGCAGCCTATGCCCGACTGCTGATCGACGGCATGCCCAGCAATCCGTTTTCGCTCCAGACGCTGCCCCCGCGCCGGGAGTCATTCGATCCGGAGCGGGCCGAGATCATCCGGTGTGTCGCCCACCGGCGATTCGCGCATCGCGTCGAAGGTCGGACGTAGCACGCCGTGAATTGTCAGCCTGTGTATAGCGGCGCACCCAAAACCCGAATGATCTCGAAGAAACGGCGACTATCGAGCCCTTAATCGGTTGCGATGTCTGAACTATAGCCAGTGAGGAAATCATCCGCTCATTACAGAAATCGGATAAGGTTATCAGTGACTGAGGTAGCTGTCCCAAGACCGGGCTCGCTCACGGCTGTTGCGCAGAGGCGCCGTGGTAGCTCGGCTGAAGGAGGTTGGCTGCCATGTGATTTTACAGGTGCTTCACGGAATGATCACGCAAAAATGACATACATCGTCCGGTGACTTGTGCGCAGGCGACTTTTCGCGCATCGGATCTGGTAGAATGCCGTCGAGTGCAGATGGCACAACACCTGCTGGGCGGAAGATGTATACGTCGCATGATGAACACGCTCTGATTGCCCGCGCGAAACAGGGTCATCGCTCGGCCTGGGCTGAACTGTACGAGCGGCACCGCTCGGCGATCCTAGGACTGTGCCGACGGTACACTCGTGACGAGGCACTGGCCGAGGACCATTGTCAAGAAACGTTCCTCAAGGCCCTGGTCAAGATCAGCACGTATCGGGCTGAATCGGCATTCGAGACTTGGCTCGGCGCGATCGCCGTCAACGATGTTCTGGCGACGAAACGTCGCCGCCAACCGGTTGCCTATGATCCGCGTGAAAGTGAAAGAACTGTCGATGAGCCAACGCTGTCGTCCGAAGGCGATCTGGCCTTCCCGGAACTCTTGGACGTGCTTCGACCACGGAGGCGACCGTTGGCAACGAAGTTGGAGCAACACCGACAATTCATCGAGGATGGGACTTGGGACGATCTTGACGAAGGGGAGAAGAAGAAGTTTCGCCGCAATCTGCAACTGGTCAAGCAATTCATGGCGCCGGACGTGCTTAACCGACGTAGCTTCCTGGCTGTGGCTGCGAGCCTTCACGCCGGCGGAATACGTTCCGCCGACGGTTTGACGCAGTTGAGAACCGAAGAACTTGATGAACTTGTCAACCACGTGAAGAAACGGCGTGCCGACGGAGAGGTCCTCGTCTGTCGGGCAGTGCTGGATCGAGCTTGGGACGCCCTGCCGCCCCGGTTGACAAACGCCGTTGGATGCACGCCGGGCCAAGCGGAAGTCCTGCTTCGGGCCATCGACCTGCAAATCGCGCTGTCGCTTGACGCGTTCGACATGCAGGCCTGCTCAGAGGTTCTGCTTCCGAGAATGAGGCGACTGGTGCCTTGCTTGACGGGATTCTCGCAGGTTGGGTGGGAACGTCGCTTCTTCCAGAACTCCGCACGCCTCCACTTCCACCAGGAGGACTTCGGCGCCGCGGTGCAGTTCGCGAAGATGATCACGGGTGAGGTTCCCCCCGCAGCCTCGCGCCGACGAATCACGAGCGACCGTTCCGGCACCGAGGCGATCATGACCTGCTTCGAGATCGGCTCGTTCTTGGGGCGTCTGGATGTGGATACCGGTCTGGATTGGTGGCGTGACGCGTACCAGCGGTTGCTCGCTGTGGGCGATCTGGTGGATGCCGCCAGAGTCGAGGCCCAGATTCTCCGGATAGAGGCCGAAAAGACGCCCGGTGATATCGGGCTTGCAACGCAGGCGACTTCCCGATTGGCGGAAATCGAAGCCGCTCAACCGGGAATCGCAGGCGGGCCACTCTTGCAGATACAGCATCGGATTTGCCGTGTTCGTTGCCTCTTGATTGCTGGTTTGGAGGATGAAGTGATTTCCCTCGTTACCGAGACCGCCGCCAGTGTCAGGCGATTAGGCTACAAGCAGGGTAAGGTGCGTCTCCATCGAGCATTCCGGTTCGGATCGCCGGCATTGCGGTCGCACCTTGACGGGCTGCTGGACCAATCTCGCGGCCCTCGCCGGCATAGGTAGTGAGCGAGTTGCGGCAAACGCTTTTGGGGAGTTGATGAAGTCAAGAATTGGTCGCCTCGATTGTGCGCGTCGACACGGCTGCGCATCAGAAGAGGTGCGGACGACTAGGAACGCGACGTGCAGTCCCGCGACGCGGTGGTCGTTTGCCGGGCCTTGGGCAAGCTGACAAGACGGGCGTAGAAGGGCTCTGTTGCGATCGGGCCGACCGGCCGGCGCCGGCGGCATCGGACGTTCGCGGCGATCCCCCTGCACGATCATGGCTCGCCGGGCGTCGGCAGACGGCAAACGGTAGGGCCGAGCACAGCTCTCCGCACCATTGGAATTGGAGCGAATTGTTTCACGGATGGCGATTGCACCAAGGCGGGAGCAATCGGATAAAGAACACGACATCCAACCGCAGCATCGTGCGCTGGGGCTTACGATTACATTCCAACCGGGCGGGAATCTCGGTTTCCGCAGCGAGTTCTTCTCCTCCTGAGGAGGCACATGATGTCCGACGTCCCTACAAGTGTCGAATCCGAATGCCGGAGTCGCCGCCAGCCCCATCTCCGAATTACATCCCGTCGTCGAACACGCTTCCGCCGGCAACTCCGAATTGAGGAATTGGAGGAGCGCACGCTGCTTTCCGGGGGACCGAAATCGGTTGAAGTCGGAAGCGCTGTCTTTCGCGGGGGCGTTGGGGTCGGAGATTTGCAGTTTGGACACGCCGGAATCTACTGGATGTATGACGGGTATTCGGATCAGGATTTCGTTATCCAAGCGCAAGGGCTATTCAAGACAGTTGATATTGGCGATTGGGACAGATCGACGCCTGGGCACGATTCCTTCCTTCAAGGTGAGCCATATTGGGGAAGCCGCGAACTATCCGGAGTAACGGTTAGTGAAGCTCAGCGGCAAAGTATTATTTACACTGCCCTCTACCAACTAGGTGCGAGATACGTCTTGGGCGCGCTGTACGAACCAAACTCCAGTTGGCAGAGAGGAGACGGGGCATTTCGGTGCGATACACTCGTGCAATATGCCTACCAAGTGGCGTTGGACAATAGCTTCAACAACTTGGTGCAGACACCTTTGGACATGCTTTATGCACCCAATGCTTCACCCGTCACCCCGATAGCGCCGAGGGTCTCCTGGGTGAGCCCGTCGGTGCAGACCGACGGAGCCCTTGTCATTGACTTTTCGGAACTCATGAGCAGGGGCACGTTGGACCCCAGTTCCGACCATTTCTCTATCTCCTTGAGCGGAAGTATCCACCACGCTTATACGCTTTCTTCCGCTGATGTGGCCTTCGAGAGCCGAGGGCTCACACACAGCAACCTGTTCTACTACTTAGACAGTACAGGGCACCGATACCACAGTGCTGATCGTGTGACGATAAAGCCGCAGGGAGGCTTTGTACCGGGTGAGACATTGACGCTGCGGATTTCTACCGGTGCCAAGGATCTCGGTGGAAACTCGCTTCAAGGAGCGTTTGAGACGCAGGTGCATGTCGTGCCGCAAGTAGATGGCGCCGCGCTGATTCCACCCAAGGGAGTTCCCGACAACACGGTGATGTCTCCCGGGCAGCCGTTTACGCAGACTTGGACCCTGAGAAACACCGGGACGAGCGACTGGACGCCAGGCATCACCGGCTACACCTTGAATCGTGTCGGGGCCGGCCCGATGAGCGGTGGCACTTGGTACTTGGAGCTAAGCCGTACAGTCCGACCGGGCGAGGAATACGCCTTCAGTTTGAACCTGACAGCTCCGCCGCTGCCTGGCACGTACAAGGAAACTTGGCAGATGTATGGCGCCGACACCACCGGCGGGGTAGGCACGTCCTTTGGCGACAAGGTGACTGTGCAGATCGTCGTTCCCGGTGTCCCCGCGAATCAGCCCCCGACCATCGGTTGGCTGAGCGACAACCCGGACCCGGTCACCCAAGGCAGCAACCTGACGCTTACGGCCAATAGCGTGACCGACAGCGATGGGACGGTGACAGCGGTGCAATTCTATCGTGAGAGCAACGGTCAGCCCGGAATTCAGACAGGCTCTGGTGGTGACGCGTTCATTGGCAACGGGACGCAAAGTGGAGCCAACTGGGCATGGAAGGGTTCCACCGCTGGCTTCCCTGTCGGCGCCAACGTCTACCTGAGCCGCGCGCAAGACGACGATGGGGAGTGGAGCTTCGCGGCCCTCACGTCGGGAACCGTTGCGCCTCCCCCCAGCCCGCCTGATCTGACCATTGGCGAGGCGAGCGTCACCGAGGGGAACAGCGGAACCATCGACTGCAGCTTCGCGGTGGTCCTGTCGGCTGCGGCGACGCAGAACGTGACCGTGCAATACGCTACAGCCGACGGCTCGGCGACACTGGCGGACGGCGATTACCTCGCGGCTAGTGGCACGCTGACGATTCCCGCCGGCCAGATCAGCGGAACGATCACGGTGAAGGTGATTGGCGATACGAAGTATGAGGAGGACCAGTACTTCGTCGTGAACTTGAGCAACGCCGTTGGGGCTTCGATCGTAAGGAGCCAGGCATCCGGCACGATCCTGAACGACGACGGACAGCCGGAGATCGTTGTCCAGGGCTGGTTCGGCGGCACTGCCATAGACATTTGGAGCGGCAAGGGCAATCCTGAGTGGGGCAACGGAACCTACTTCGGCACGGTACTCCAGAACTCCACGCCGCCGACGCGGACCTTCACTGTAAAGAACACGGGGACGGCACCACTCACTGTAGGCACGCCAACGGTTCCTTTGGGTTTCACAATCATCGAGCCATTAAATAGTCTGATCGCGGTGGATGGTACTGACGATTTCACGGTGCAAATGACCACAGCCTCCGTAGGGACGCCCAGCGGGAATATTAGCTTCAACAACAATGACGAAGATCAGAACCCGTTCTATTTTGCGATTTCAGGCACGGTCACGTATGTCGGCGCTGCGGCCACGACGACCGTACTCAACGTCTCACCTTCCTCAGCCGTCTACGGTCAGCCGGTAACGTTCACGGCGGCAGTCGGTGGTCTTCCTCCGAGGAAAGGAACGCCGGTTGGCGGAACCGTCACTTTCGTGGCTGGGACCGCGCTGCTCGGCTCGACCACGCTGAGCAACGGAATCGCGGTGCTCACCACCACGTCATTGGCGGCAAACCCTCAGTCGGTGACAGCGATTTACAGTGGCGACGGCTCCGAATTCGCCAGCAGCAGTAGCAGTATTGGATCGAATCTGATTCTCAGGACAGTCGCAGGGACTTCCCCCGCCGGCTACCGGGGTGATGGCGGCCCGGCAACGGAGGCGTCGCTCTCCATGCCACTGGGGATCGCGGTGGACAGCAGCGGGAATCTGTTCATCGCCGACACATCCAACGGCGTCGTTCGGAAGGTTGACCATTCAACAGGCACGATCAGCACGATCGCCGGCGTCTACGGGTCTCCGGACTACAACGGAGAGAACATCCAAGCCACTGCTGCTGGGCTTGCGCCCTGCGCGCTCGCGGTCGACGAGAGTGGTCATCTATTCATAGTTGATTGTTGGAATCGCCTGATTCGTCAGATTGACCTATCAACGGGGCTCATCACCACGGTCGCAGGCAACCGAAATGATACGCCGCCGTACTACAACGGCGACGACATCCAGGCGACTGCGGCGTCGCTGTGCAACCCCCGCGGCGTCGCCGTTGACAATCGTGGCAACCTGTTCATTGCGGACACTAACAACGATCGGATTCGTCAGGTTAACCTATCAACTGGTATCATCACCACGGTCGCAGGTGGCGGGACGGGCGACCTGGGCGACGACGGGCTGGCCAAGGCTGCAACGCTCAGCGCCCCGTATGCAGTTGCGATCGATGCTAGCGGGAATCTCTTCATCGCCGACACGTTCAACCACCGCATCCGCAAAGTGGACCATGTCACACACATCATCACGACGGTTGCCGGCAACGGTATTGCCGGCTCCGGCGGTGATGACGGCGCGGCAAAGGAAGCCTCGCTCAACCAACCTTCGGGAGTTGCCATAGACAGCAGCGGAAACCTGCTCATAGCTGACACCAACAATGCCAGGATTCGGAAGCTCGACCTTTCCACGGGCAAGATCACCACGGTCGCGGGTGGAGGCAGCTTCACAAACAATGGCCCGGCGCTTGCAGCGGCGCTTTCCTCCCCCTCTCAAATCACCGTGGACACAAGCGGGAACCTCTTCGTCGCTGACCCCGGCTATTCTCGCATTCGGGAAGTCGCAGCGGGCAATACATCTGCTGATATCACCCGGGCGAAATTGACCGTTACGGCCGACAGCAAGAATCGGATATACGGTGCCGAAAACCCGTCATTTACAGTCACTGTCGCCGGTTTTCAGAATGGGGAAACGCTCGCCACCAGCGGAGTGAGCGGCAGTCCAAGTTCGACCACAAACGCCACGTCCACGAGCCCCGTGGGGAGCTACACGATCACGGCATCCCTCGGCACGCTGGCGGCTAACAACTACAACTTCACCTTCGCCAATGGCACGCTCACCATTTCTCAGGCACGTCTTACGGCACACATTACGGTCGAGGACAAGATCTACAACGGGACGGCTGCAGCGACAATCGTGAATCGCTCGTTGAGCGGCCTGATTAGCTCGGACGTCGTGGGCCTGTCAGGCGGGGTGGCGACGTTTGTGAACAAGAACGTGGGAGTTGACAAGCCGGTGACGGTGACCGGCTTGACTCTGACTGGCACCGACGCGGCCAACTACACGGTGAGTTCCACAGCAAGCACAACTGCGGACATAAGTCCTGCGCCTTTGACCGCCAGTGTGGTTGTCCAAAGCAAGGTGTACGACGGAAGGGTTGCTGCCGAGGTCATCAGCCGGTCCTTGACGGGCGTCTTGAAGTCGGACGAAGTGGATGTGGCGGGGGGCAACGCGGCTTTCGTAAACAAGAACGTGGGGACGGTCAAGACGGTGACGGTCACCGATTTGAGTCTAACGGGCGCCGATGCAGAGAACTACGCCGTCAACCTCTCGGCCACCACGACTGCGGACGTAACTCCGGCACCACTAATGGCAACTGTCACCGTCAACAGCAAGGTCTATGACAGTACGACCGATGCGACGATCGCCGACCGTTTGTTGAGCGGCGTCATTGGCTTGGACAACGTGGCGTTGTCCGGCGGGCTGGCCATATTCGTCGATCGAAAGGTAGGCACAAGGAAGACGGTTACAGTGACCGACTTGAGCCTGACAGGAGCCGACGCCGAGAACTACACGGCTGACAAGTCAACAACCGCATTGGCCGACATCGCCCCGGCGTCGCTCACCGTGAGTGGGGTGACGGCCGGTGACAAGACCTACGACGGGAACACGGTGGCCAGCCTGAGCACGGGCAATGCCACGCTGGTCGGAGTGGTGGGCACGGACACCGTGACGCTGAACTCGGTCGGCGCGGCGGGGACATTCGCGAACAGGAACATCGGCACCTGGACCGTGACTGTGTCCGGCCTGACGCTCAGCGGGGCGGACAAGGGGAACTACACGCTGGCGCAGCCGACGACTTCGGCCACGATTGGGGCCAAGGGCCTGACGGTCACGGGGTTCGCTGCGGATGACAAGCCGTACGACGGGACCACGAGCGCGGTGGTGAGCAGTTGGGGCAGCCTGAGCGGCGTGGTGGGCGGCGAGACGGTGACGCTGGTGACGACGGGGGCCACGGCCGGCTTCCCGAACAAGAACGTGGGAACCTGGACGGTGACGGCGGCCGGGCTGATCCTGGGCGGCGGGGACGCGGGGAACTACACGCTGACGCTGCCCACAGACACGTCTGCGATCACGGCCAAGGGTCTGACGGTCACGGGGGTGACGGCGGGCAACAAGACCTACGACGGGAACACGGTGGCCAGCCTGAGTACGGGCGGTGCCACGCTGGTCGGGGTCGTGGGCACGGAAGCTGTGAGCCCGAACTCGGTCGGCGCGGCGGGGATATTCGCGAACAGGAACATCGGCACCTGGACCGTGACTGTGTCCGGCCTGACGCTCAGCGGGGCGGACAAGGGGAATTACACGCTGGCGCAGCCGACGACCACAGCCACGATTGGGGCCAAGGGCCTGACGGTCACGGGGTTCACTGCGGATGACAAGCCGTACGACGGGACCACGAGTGCGGTGGTGAGCAGTTGGGGCAGCCTGAGCGGCGTGGTGGGCAGCGAGACGGTGACGCTGGTGACGACGGGGGCCACGGCCGGCTTCCCGAACAAGAACGTGGGAACCTGGAGGGTGACGGCGGCCGGGCTGATCCTGGGCGGCGGGGACGCGGGGAACTACACGCTGGCGCAGCCGACGGACCTGTCGGCGATCACGGCCAAGGGCTTGACCGTCACGGGGGTGACGGCCGGCAACAAGACCTACGACGGCAACACGCTAGCCAGCCTGAACGCCAACGGTGCCACGCTGGTCGGGGTGGTGGTTACGGAAGCGGTGACGCTGAATGCGGCCGGTGCCATGGGGACGTTCGCGGACAAGAGTGTCGGAGGCAAGTCCGTAGCGGTGGCCGGCCTGACGATCAGCGGGGCTGATGCCAGCAACTACACGCTCCTACAACCGACGCTCTGGGCGATCATCTTGCCATCGCCGCTCACGGTCACGGGCATCACCGTCAGCGACAAAGTCTACAACGGAACCTTCCGGGCCACGGTCAACTTTGACGGCGCCTCCTTGGTGGGTTTGTTCGCGGGCGACATGGTGACCCTCAATACGGATGGGGCCGGCGGAGATTTCGATACGACGGATGCGGGCACCAACAAGGCTGTGAGCATAGTGAACCTTTCGATTTCCGGTCCCCAGGCGTTCAACTACTCGCTGGTGCCCACCGCGTTTACCGCGAGTATCACTCCGCGCCCAGTGACAGTTATGGGCATCACGGCCAGCGACAAAGTGTACGACGGCGACGCGGCCTCGACGCTCAACGTAAGCGGTGCGGTACTTGTGGGAACGTACGGCGCGGATACGGTGGCCCTAAACGCAGGCGGAGCGACGGGCACGTTCGCGGACAAGACGGCGGGGACGGGGAAGACGGTCACGGTGGCGGGACTGATCTTGAACGGGGCGGACGCGGGGAACTACCAGCTGACGCAGCCCACGACCACAGCCAACATCACGCCGGCCTCGCTGACGGTGACCGCAGACAACAAGAGCAAGGCATCCGGCGCCCCGGTGCCGGAGCTGACAGTCGGTTATTCCGGTTTCGTTGACGGCGAAACGGCGTCCAGTCTGGTCACGCTACCGACCATTACGACAACGGCCGCTGCCGGCAGCCCCGGAGGGATTTACCCGATTACGCCCAGCGGGGCGGCCTCTTTGAACTACGCAATTGTCTATGTGCCTGGTGTGCTGACCGTCGCGCCGGCCGCGCCAGTCATCACGGGGATTACAGAGGATACGGGTGTGTCGCCCACCGACGGCGTGACGGCGGACACGACGCTGGCGCTCATGGGGACGGCCGAGCCGAACAATACGGTTAGCGTATTCCAGGCCGGCATCACTTTCGGGATTACGACAGCCAGTGCATCGGGCACTTGGAGCCTCGATTGCCGGGACACGCCGCTACCGGAGGGCAGATACCAGTTCACGGCGAGGGCTGCGGAGCGGCCGGGAAACACGAGCGCAGATTCGAGCGTACTGACCGTCGTGATTGATTCGACGTCGCCAGTGGCACAAATCACCGATGCGACGCCGAACCCGCGAAACACAAACTTCGGCATTGTCACCATCAACTTTACTGAGCCAGTGACCGGAGTGGATTCGGGAGACTTCCATCTGCTGCGAAATGGCAGCGAGCTGACTCTGACGGGGTTGACAGTGTCGACCATCAGTGACGCGCAGCTGACCATCGACCTGTCCACATTCACTGCGGCGTCGGGGGCGTACAACCTGACATTGGTGGCACGCGGCTCCGAGATAGGCGACATGGCAGGTAATCCCTTGGCAGGCGACGCTGTTTCTGCGTTCGTCGTTCATCCTTGGCAAAACGTGAGGAGTGTCTTCGATGTCAACAACGACTCCAACGTGACTCCACTCGATGTGCTGTTGATCATCAACGAAATCAATAGCAGGGGGGCGGGGCCGATTTCGTTGCCCGTTGCCCAGCCGCCATTCGTGGACGTCAACGGCGATGATTCCATGACTCCTGCCGACGTCCTGCTGGTCGTCAATTTCATCAACCAGGCTGCAGATCAAAGAACCAGCAGCGAGGGTGAATTTGAACCCATCGGACTGGCCAGCATGTCGTCTTCGTTTCCAAGGACCACATCCGCACAGATGAATCCGTTACATCAAGATCCTACGCGATTTGAATCATGCGCTGCTATCGTCCCACTTCGGAACGATCATCGACTCCTGACGGCGGCAAACACGACAGACGTCCTGTCCATGTCGTCTGTCATGACCGGGCAGAAAGAGCCTCGTCCTTCCGCATCAAATAACGTTTCTCGGCTTCAAGACAACGTAATGCACGGCGAGCCGAGCGGCTCGACCCGAATTGATGAGCTCGATGAGCTGCTGGATATCCTGGCCAACGACATTGAAAGTCTCGCCACAACAAGCCGGCCATAGCTGAGCCCAGCGCCGACGACGTACGACGGCATCAATAGCGGGGTTCGCAAGCCGCTAGCAGTTGGCTCTCGCGCTCGGTGCAACAAATAGATCGGGGTCTCGACTCCCGATCTGCATAGCCCACAAAACAAGGCGAAGGGCTCCGTGAAGGCAGTCGCTGGCCTCGGGGCCCCGGTTGGTTTCGGTCAGTGGCTCCAAACGCACCCCATCGCCTGCGAAAATGAGGCAGGGACCACTCGCCCCGACATGCGCCAGGCCCGCCCGCTGTTCTTGCTTTGGGTCGGTGAATCTGGCATTGTCGGCGTTGCTTGGAGCCACTCGACGAAATCAGGGCCGATGAAGCCGCCTCCCAGAAGGCGGGCGCTGGCGACGTGCCGTTAATAACGACGCCCGAAGCCGTGCGGGTTCTTGGCCAACGAATGATCGCACAGCTGGCCAAGCCCGTGGACACGACGATTCCGATCAATGACCCGCGCGTGCGATTGAAGGCATTCCAGATTACGTTTTCGTCTCCAGACACCAGCGGACGTTGGGGCCACGAATGGCCTGGGAGTCGCCTGACTGGCGACGACATGCGCAGGCTTGCCGTGCTGGGCAATTACGCGAAACTGCCCACCAACGAACTTCTTCACATTGCGGTCGGTGTGCTGTACGAACACACGCGGGCCTTGATGCTGCGATTGCTGGACCGGCACGAGCAGACCGGCAAGCCCTTTGCGGAATTGCTCGACGACGTGGCCGTTGTCCAGGTAGCCCCCAGCCAGGCGGACCCCATCGACGGCAATAGGGACCGGGATCACGCCGGGGCTCAGCACCCGCAAGCGGATGCCAGGGCACTGCGGACCGCCGGTCACCCCACCGTCGCGATGCCCGTAACGCGGGAGCCTGCAATCATCACACTCCCGGCGGGGGCCCCGACGAACGATCACGGCTCGCTCGCTGCCGAAACGGCCCACGATGGCCCCACGTCGCTTTCCATTCCCCCACACCCTATGGCAAAACGCACCGCCGCACCGGCACCTCGCGAAAGCATCACAGATGATCGCATTCAAGACCTGGAGGAGCGGATGCAGCGACTCCAGGAAACCATGGAAGTGCTGATCGGTTCGATCGACGAATTCCGCGACGATCTTGTGCATACGCTTCGCAACCTGCCCGACCAGCTTCCGCCGCCCGTTCACATTCACAGTCTGCCGCTCGATCCGACAGCTCCGGACTTCGGGGAACGCATCAATGTGATACCCCAGGAAGTGATGGCCCGATTGCGAGAGGAAGCGGCGCGTGGGGGATGCGCGCCCGCCGTCGCCACAGCCGCCGAAGGTGATCCGTCGCCGGCTCCCCTGGTCGATCCAATGGCCGGAAACGGCAATCGCCCGCAAACACGGCAGGGAAAGCTGTTTGGTTGAAGCCGTGACGCCCAAGTCGCATGCCCCGCGAGCAATTTCTGTACAACGGCACCCAGCAAATTTGCGACCTGCTCGACGAGGCAGGCCGCCGAGCGGGCGTCAGCCGAGGCCAGACATTCGAGGATTTCTTGGCCTGCACCGTGTCCGCGTTGTCCAATCGGCAGATGGAAGACGAGTACCTGGCCGTCGTGCGGAAGGGCTATGCTGACGGCGAAAAGGGGCGACGCGGCATCGACTCGCTCACTCAGGCATTCGGGACGCTGATTGACCTGATGGAACAAACTCGCAAGGACATCCTCGGCGACCTGTTCCAGGGCGGCATCACCTACGGCGAAGCCGGTCAGTTTTTGACGCCCGAACAATTGTGCGAATTCATGGCGGCGCTCTGCATCGACGAGAAGCAGCCGGGGGCCGTCGCGTGTGATCCTTGCTGCGGCAGCGGCCGAATGCTGCTCGCCTACGCGGAACATCACCCCGGCGGCGAACTGGTCGGCCAGGACATCGACCTGAGATGCGTTCGAATGACGGGCATCAATCTGGCCCTGCGCAATTTGTACGGTTACGTCCTGTGGGGCAACAGTCTGGCCGGCGAAGTCAAACTCGCCTACCGCACCGGAATGAACATGGACGGCGGATTCATCCGCCACGTGCGTCCCGGCGAACTGGCCGCGAAGTTCGGCGAATCGGACGGAGGGAGATCGCCAGAACCTCCCGACCCGACACGAACCATCGTGCTACCGACCGTCACCCAAGACGCGCCGGCCCGGCAACTGCATCTGTTCTGACGCCCTCGGTCCTTTTTCTGAGTAGAAGTCTTTCGGATTTGCCGGCGGCTCCGTCCGCGGGGATTGCGTCACTCGCCGGATCGCTTGCGCCGGTGGCGTAACAGCGGCAGGCTGGGTTCGTTCTGCCCTCGGTGGGCAGAGCGATAGCCTGAGTGTTTGGTCATTGGCAACGTAGCGAGAGGAGTG
>Ga0351890_10207_pt2 | contig 18532 bp, 17 predicted proteins | sample TotcelFGM3001M15_FD_206743 | JGI IMG/M metagenome (GOLD analysis project Ga0351890, IMG submission 206743) | Enriched cells from coal bed in the Powder River Basin, Montana, United States - Total cells FGM rep3 HSBNCT.FGM.300.1.M15 ...
GCTGATCGGGAACTTCCACGGCCACGACGACGGTTTTGCTGACGCGGAAACCGGCTTCTTTGAGAACTTTGTTGGTTTTTTCCACGTCATTGACGATCAGGCGCAAAATGCCGAAATCCACCGTTTCCGCCAGCGACAGGGTGCGGATGTTGATGTTGTTTTCCTTCAGGATGCGTGTGGCGTGCTCCAGCGAGCCGGGTTTGTTTTCCAGAAAAACAGAGATTTGTTCTACCTTCATGTATGATTCCTCCACTTCCTTAAGTTTACGTTTGCAGGGAACGGTTTGAATAACCTAAAGGTTACGCGACCATTCCCTGCGCAGCAAGCCGTTACGGCATTAGATAGTACGATTATCGATTACCCGCTTGCTTTTGTCCCGCAGGGTTTGCGGGGCCACCAGTTTGACGCGCGGCGAGATGCTCAGGTAATCCTTCATATCCTTGACGATTCGTTTCTCAATTTTTTGCAGTTCTTTGACGCCGCCCGATTCGCTGAAGAATTTTTCCCCGACTTCCACACGCAACTCGACGGCGTCCAGCGCTCCGACCTTGTCAATAATCAATTGGTAATCCGGCTCGACGCCTTCAATTTCCTTGAGAATCGCTTCCACCTGAACGGGGAAGATATTGATGCCGCGGATGGTCAGCATGTCGTCGCTTCTTTTCAACACGCGATCCATGCGGATATGCGTGCGGCCGCAGCGGCATGGCTCGGGAATCAGACGCGAGATGTCGCCGGAACGGTACCGGACCAGCGGAAACGCTTCCCGGGTCAGGCTGGTAAAGACCAGTTCGCCTTCTTCTCCCTCGGGCAAAGCTTCGCCTGTTGCAGGGTTGATGGTTTCCACGATAAAATGATCTTCAAAGATGTGCATGCCGCGGCGGCCTTCAAGGCATTCCATAGCGATGCCCGGCCCCATCATTTCCGACAGGCCGAAGATGTTGAGTGCTTTGATGTTAAAGGCGTTTTCGATGGCGTCGCGGGTGGCGTCGCTCCAGATCTCCGCTCCGAAGATCCCCACGCGCAGTTGCAGCGATTTCATATCCACGCCCATTGCCGTTCCTTCCTCGGCCAGATGCAGGGCAAAGGACGGCGTGGCGCACAGGACGGTCGGGCCGAAATCCTGAAGAAGAAGAATTTGCCGCTTGGTGTTGCCGTCGGACATGGGAATGACGCTGGCGCCGATTTTTTCAATGCCGTAATGCAGGCCGAGTCCGCCCGGGAGCAGGCCATAGCTGAAGGCGTTATGGACGATGTCGTTCTTGTTCAGTCCGGCGGCAACCAGCGATCGGGCGGTCAGGTCCGTCCAGGTTTCGATGTCGCGCCGGGTATAGCTGAATACGGAGGAGCGGCCGGAGGTGCCGGAAGATGCGTGCAGGCGGACGATGTTGCTCATCGGGACGGCAAACAGGCCGAAGGGATAATTGTTGCGCAGATCCGCGCGGGTGATGAAGGGGAGCTTTTTCAAATCGTCCAGGGAACGGATATGCTCGGGCGCGATTTTAGCGGCGGTGAGCGACTTTTTGTAATATCCGACCGTGTGATACACGCGCTGCAGAACCTGCTGGAGCCTTTTGACTTGCAGGGCCTTCAAGGCTTCGCGCGGCAGGGTTTCAAACTCCTCATTGTAAATCATAATGGCGTTTTCCTTTCTTCCGGTAATGAACGGCAGGCCGTTCGCAGGTTTTTTAAGATGGTGTAAGGTGCAGCCTGATTTTTGAAAAGCAGTTTAACAAAACTTTCCGTCTGTGGCAAGGAGCTTTCCGAATTTTCCCGGGACGGGAAAAATAGGGCCGGATCGGCCGAAAAAACAAATTATTCTTTACTGAAACCCATCGTTTGTGCTACTTCAAAAAGGAAACTATATTGCCGGAAATTTCATTTTGCAACGGCAGCAACCTGCACAGGTTTTTAGAAAAGATGAATCTCACGATCAGCCGCAAATTGTTGTTGGGTTATTTGTTCATGGCGCTTCTGACGGTGCTGGCCAGCGCCTATGCGCTGTTCAATCTTCAAAAGCTCAGTGGATTGGCATACAATATTACGAATCAGCATTTTGTTTTGATGGAGCAATCCAAAAAACTCATGGATATTCTGCTGGCCCAGGAAAGCGCCGAAAAAAAATTTTTAATTCTGAAAGACCCTGAGCTGGAGCAGATTTTCTGGCAGCGAAGCGGTGAATTTAAAGAAGAGTTGGCCGCGACGCGCCGGTTAAAGCTGGACCGCAAAACACAAAACGCCGTTGCCGACATGGAGGCGTTGCAGGTTCGTTTGAAGGAATTGTTCTCGGAAGAAATATTGCTGGCGCAAAGCGGTCAGTTGCAGCAGGCCCAGGCCATTTCCGATACGGTGGGCAGGACGACCATTGATAAAATGGCGGTAAAGCTCCGGGAGATTCAAAAGAATATGGATCTGGCCATCAATGAGGAAATGAACCAGATCGCCAAACAGGGCAGGGCGGCGGTTCGTATGACATTGGGATTGGGTTTATTAAGCTTGATCCTGGGCATTACGCTGGCGCTGATTATTACCCGCAACATTTCCAAGCCATTGAAACAACTACAGAAAGCCACCCGGTTGATTGCGGAAGGCAATCTTGATCACAAAATTGAAGCCAGGCGGGATGATGAAATCGGCGCACTGGCAAAATCTTTTTCACATATGACAAAAAGACTCAAGGTGCTGGAAGCGCTGAATCTCGATGCCAGCCCGCTGACCGGATTGCCGGGAAATCTGGCGATTGAAAACAGGATTGAACAATTGCTGACCAAAGGGGAAACCTTTTCTTTATGCCAGGTCGATCTTGATAATTTTAAACCGTTTGCCGATAAGTATGGATATGCCTGGGGCAGTGAAGTCATTAAGGAAGTTTCTGATATCCTTCAGGGTTATATCACCGAAGCAAAACTGGAGGGAATGTTTCTCGGCCACATCGGCGGTGACGATTATGTCCTGATCGGAAAGCCTGATCAGGTTGAGGACATCTGTAAAAAGCTGGTTGTTGATTTTGCCGGCCGTATCCTCAGCTTCTATGAACCGGAAGACGCGCAAAACGGATATTTCATCGGCAAAAATCGTCAGGGCATTGTTCAAAAGTTTCCATTAATTACGGTTACAGCGTCAATTGTTACGGATGACGGTTCACGCTTTAAGAATCCGTTGGACATGGCCAGACTGGTGGCGGAATTAAAAGAATACGCCAAAATGATGCCCGGCAGTAATTATGTCACTGAAAAAGACGTGGAAGAAAGAAAATTATCACATCCGCAAAATCTGCAAACCACTCTGGAGTTGAGCAAGTGTTAATACGAAATAAAGCATTGATTTGTTTAGTCATTATGGCTGTTATGCTGGCGGGCTGCGCCACAAAAGCAGTCAAAAGCAACAACGAACCGGCAAGGCCGGCGGAAAAATTAAGCGGCATTTTCAGCAAAGAACCGTCGGATAAGGAGCTGTTCAACGAGGCTCTGTCCTATTTAACGAATAACCCAAAAGAGCCGAATTATAATGAAGCAAAAGTCCGGCTGGAAAGTTTAGTGGCGCAATTTCCGGAAAGTAAGTGGGTGGCCGGTGCACGGGCTTTAATATCAACCCTGGACAGGATTGCCGCATTACAGGATGCATTAACAAGCGAGAAGATCAAGGCTCATGGGACACAGGTAAAACTTGCAAAAGAAATTGAAAGCTTAAGAGGCAGCGACAAACAGGTAGAAGGAAAGTATTCGGCGGAAATAAACAGATTGCAGCAGGAAAACGAGCAGTTGAAAAATGATATCAGGCAGTTAAAGAATTTGGAGATTCGGCTGGAGAAAAGAGAAAAAATGCTGCGCTGATATTATTGATTTAAATAATTGCGAGCCAGCATGATGCCCAGGGCCGATTTAGCATCAACTATTTCGCCGTTTTTCAGCAATTCAGCCGTCCGGGCGAAACTGGTGGGAAGAACTTCAATAAATTCATCTTCATCGGGTGTCAGTGGTTCGTACACAAGATCCTGTGCCAGAAAAAAATACATAAATTCATTGCAGTAGCCGGGAAGCAGGTAACCCGCGAAAAGCCGGATCAGTGATCCGGCCCGATAACCCGTTTCTTCGGCCAGTTCCCGTCCCGCGCAATTTTCAGGAGACTCTTCCCCGTGATCCATGGAACCGGCTGGAATTTCCAGAAGGTTTTGTTTGGCAGGGACACGGAATTGTCGAATCAGCAGCAATTCGTTTTTATCATTAACGGGAATAACGGCTACCGTGGGTTTGTGTTCGATCCAGCTTTGCCTGGTTGTTTTGCCGTTTTGCAGTAAAACGTCTTCCTCCCAGACTGAAAAAATTTTACATGAATAAGCCGGTTTCTTGTTTTGCTCCATGACGGGACTTTCTTGTTTCAGTTTGTTTTAATGATGGCGAGCAGGTGCTTTTCGATTTCCTGTTTGGGCAAGGCGCCCACGAGGCGCTCAACAAGTCGGCCGTCCCGGAAAAACAGCAGGGTGGGAATGCTGCGAATACCATATTGGGACGCAGTGTTCGGGTTTTCGTCCACATTCAGTTTGACGACTTTCACGCCATTGACGTAATCCGAGGCCAGTTCGTCAATGATTGGCGCAAGGCTCTTGCAGGGGCCGCACCAGGGCGCCCAGCAATCGACCAGCACCGATGTTTCCGCAGTCAGCACTTCGCGGGCAAAGGAATCATCGGTCACATCAACCGGTTTGATGTCCTGTTTGGCTATGATCAGCGGTTCGCCGCATTTGCCGCAAAGCGGTTTTGAGTTGAGGCGCTCTTCCGGCATGCGGTTTTTTGTGCCGCACTTCAGACAGCGAATAATCAGTTCGTCTAGAGGGGCGTGGCAATTGCCGCACGTGGGACGACGCTGAAACTTTTGTTGCGGTATGCGATTTTTTGTGCCGCAATTCAGGCAGCGGATGATGATATTGTCCGGCATAATCATTCCTTATACCAAGTCGCATTCTTTGGCTAACTTTGTTGGCTGCGCGCGCCCCCCGCATGGGGGGTCGTCGGCTTCCTCAACGTATTTTTAAACGCGTGACCTTTAGGTTATACGCCTGCGGAGCCTCCTCCTTGCAGCCGCGTTATCCTTTGAATGCAACCTGGTATCAATTTTTGGGAAGCATTATCTCTTTTTTTTCATCAGAAGGCAAATTATATCGCAACACTGACTTCGCCGGGGTTCAGGATACGAACCAGTTCCGAAGGCGGTATTTTTGCCAGCAGGCCTCGGGAGCCGGCATTGATCAGAATTTCCGGAAGATCAGCGATGGTCTTCTCCATATAAACAGGCAATGTCTTTTTGGTGCCGAAGGGAGACGTTCCGCCAACCAGATAGCCGGTATGCCTGTGGGCAACTTCCGGTTTGCAGGGTTTAATGGCCTTGACACCCAGATGTCTCGCCAGCGCCTTGGTGGAAACTTCCCTGTCCCCGTGCATCAGGATGATCAGAGGCTTGCCCGCATCATCCTCCATCACCAGCGTTTTAATCACACAGTGTTCATCCACGCCCAGTTTTTGTGATGAAACTCGTGTGCCGCCATGCTCTTCGTATGGATAAGTATGGAGCGTAAAAGTGGTGTTTTGCGCTTTCATAGCCAGAAGAGCCGGTGTGGTTGGAATCTTTTCCTTTGCCATGTTTATGCTTTAAACCTGCTTAATCCCTTGAAATCCAGTGTGGCAAAGTAATCTTTCACCGTCTCGGCGCGGCGGATGGGAATAACGGAACCATCGTCTCTCAAAAGCAGCTCGGCCGAACGGAGCTTGCCGTTGTAATTGAAACCCATGGCATAACCGTGCGCGCCCGTGTCGTGAATCACCACAATATCACCCGGTTTGAGTCTGGGCAGCATGCGGTCAATGGCGAATTTATCGTTGTTTTCGCAAAGAGAACCGGTGACGTCATACATCACATCATGAGGGTGTTTTTCTTTTCCCACAACCGTGATGTGATGGTAGGCGCCGTAAAGAGCGGGCCGCATCAGATGAGCCATGCAGGCGTCCAGACCGGCAAATTGCTTATAGGTATCTTTGACGTGCAGAACGCGGGAAACCAAATAGCCGTAAGGACCGGTAATGTAGCGGCCGCTTTCCGTAAAAATTTTGAGAGGGGCAAAACCGTTGGCGACAATGATCTGTTCATATTTTTCCCGAATGCCGCGGGTCATGACCTGCAAGTCAAGGCTCTTCTGTTCCGGCCGGTAGGGAATGCCGAAGCCGCCGCTGAGATTGGCGAATTCAAAACGGATGTTCAGGGCGTGGGACAGTTCGACGATCAGATGAAAAAGAATTTCCGCCGTTTCCACAAAGTAATACGGGTCCAGCTCATTGGAGGCGACCATCGTATGGATACCGAAGCGCCTGATGCCTTTGTCCCGGCAAATGCGATAGCCTTCAAACAACTGTTCGCGTGTGAATCCGTATTTGGACTCTTCCGGGTGGCCGATGATAATATTTCCTTTTTTCAGGGGGCCGGGATTGTACCGCAAACAGATCAATTCCGGCAATCCGGCGTGTTTTTCCAGAAATTTAATGTGCGTTATATCGTCCAGGTTAATGATTGCTTTCAGTTTCCGGGCTTTGATAAATTCCTCGGCCGGCGTATCGTTGGAAGAAAACATGATGTCTTCACCGGTGATGCCCGTTTTCTGCGCCAGCATCAGTTCCGCCAGCGAACTGCAATCCGCTCCGAATCCTTCTTTTTGAAGGATTTTCATCAAATAGGGATTTGGAGCCGCTTTAACGGCGAAAAATTCCTTGAAGCCTTCATTCCAGGCAAATGCTTTTTTAAAAGCGCGGGCGTTTTCGCGAATGGCTTTTTCATCATACAGGTGAAAAGGCGTGGGGTATTGTTCAAGGATTTTTTCAAACTGTTTTTTATTCAAGGGCAGCAGTTTTTCCGGCATGCAGGTATCTCCTCTATTTCTTTATGAAAAGAATTTACGGTAAAATGATAAAATTATCAATGGTATTTTAAAAATCGACGAAGGGATTCGTTTATATAAAATAATTTACGGAAAAATAAATAACGGCGGATATAGCGGCTGAAATAGGTATGGTTAAAAGCCAGGCCCAGATGATGTTTCCGGCGACTCCCCAGCGCACGGCGGAAAGTCTTTTGGTGGAGCCGACACCGACGATGGCGCCGGTGATGGTGTGCGTTGTGCTTACGGGAATACCGGCCACCGTTGCGCCGATGATGGAGCAGGCAGCGGCCGTCTCGGCGCTGAACCCGCCGATCGGCTGAAGTTTGGTAATTTTGGTGCCCATGGTTTTAACGATCCGCCAGCCGCCAAACATGGTTCCCAGAGAAATCATCGTATAGCAGGTGATCACGACCCAAATAGGAATGTGAAAGGTATCCCCCAGCAGTCCTTTGCTGAAAAGCGCCATGGCGATAATGCCCATGGTTTTTTGCGCGTCGTTCATGCCGTGCCCCAGGGAATATACGGCGGCGGATAAGAGCTGAAGCTTGCGGAAGAGTTTATCGGATTTGGCCATGTTGGAATGGCGGCTCAGATTCATGGACAGAATCATAAAGATGAAACCGAGGGCCATGCCGATGGCCGGTGAGATGAAAATAAAGACGGAGGTTTTAATAATACCAGACCAAACCAGCGTTCCTGTTCCTGCTTTGGACACGGCCGCTCCGATTAATCCACCGATCAGAGCGTGGGAGGAACTGCTGGGGAGTCCGTAATACCAGGTGGTGATGTTCCAGATAATCGCGCCGCCCAGCGCAGACAGAATCACCAGATTGTCAACAATATCAAGATGGATGATGCCTTTACCGACGGTATGGGCTACCGCGGTGCCGACAAAGAACACGGCGGAAAAATTAAAAAAAGCCGCCCAGATGACAGCATGTTTTGGCGACAGAACGCGCGTGGAAACAACGGTGGAAATGGAATTGGCTGAATCATGAAACCCGTTGAGAAAATCAAAAATCAACGCAATTGCCACCAGAACAAAAACGAATGCCATGGACTCAAGCATGTTTCAGGACGATCCCTTCCACGATGTTGGATACATCTTCACAAACATCAAGCGCTTCTTCAATGCGCTCAAAGATTTCCTTCCATTTAATCAGCTCAATGGCGTCTTGTTCTTTGATGAAGAGATTGGTGATGATGGTTCTTAAAACGACGTCGCCGGCATTTTCCAGGGTGTTGATCTCGACACAGCCGTCCAGAATCTTCTGAGAGTCTTTCATGTCTCGCAGACCATGAACGATTTCTTTGATTTTTTTGATGGCTTGAAAAAGAATTTCCGCCTGTTTGATGATTTCGTCATCCGGTTTCTTTACTTTATACATGTGGATGCGGATGGCGGTGGCTTCAATGACGTCCATAATGCTGTCCATCTTGTTGACCAAAGCGTAAATATCTTCGCGGTCGATGGGCGTCAGGAAGGTTTTGTGCATTCTTTCGTATGTTCTATGCGTAATGACATCCGCTTCATGCTCCATCTCTTTAAGCCTTGCCACTTTGGCCTCGGTATAATCGCGGTTTTTTGTCATTTCCAGGAAGAATTGACCGCCTTCTTCAATTTTATTGGCCAGCTCTTCGAAATATTCAAAGAAATTTTCTTCTTTAGGAAACAGGCGCATAAGCAAATCCTCCTTTTTTCCTGCGGCAGGCCATGAGTGATCTCAAAGCCAGGTGTGCTCTAGCGAATTATCGGAAAAATTGCAAGGTTTTATAGCAATTATTCGGAGTCAGGATGGTCTTATTGCTTGTTATAAAAGGACTTTAGCGTAAATAATTTTACTGTCACCCGGCGAATAGAAATCCTTGAGAAGCGCCTCGGTGATGTAGCCGCATCGTTCATAAAAACGCTGCGTCGGCAGGTATTGAGAACGGGAAGAGGTGTCCGCGTAGATCTGCCTGCCGCCCGTGTTCCGGATAAGCGCTTCGGTTTTTTGCAGAAGTATTTTACCCAGGCCGCGGCCGCGCATGGTTTCCGCAACGGCGATCCAGTAAAGATCATAGCTGCAGGCGGTTGCCGGTATCAATCCATAACAGGTGTATCCGACCACCCGATCACCCTTTTCAGCAAACAGAAACTGATAGGAACTTTGCAGGCCGTGTTCAAGTCGGTCGGTGGCCAGTTCGCAGGCCAGCTCTATTTCGGCGTTGGAAAAAAAGCCGCTTCCTTGAACGATGTTCAAAATCGCGCCCAGATCCGACGGCTGAATTTCCTGCCGGTAGGAGATTGCTTGCAAATCCTCCTCCTTCATTTAAGGTTCTAACGCGTCCTGGAGTATAGCGTCTATGGCTTCGGAATAACCGATGCCTGCGAAATCGAGCGCGGCGGCAAAGCCGGCATCGGGCGACAGGCAGGGATTGGCGTTTATTTCCAATACCCAGGGGGTTCCCTGCCGGTCCACACGGAAATCCACCCGGGCATACCCGCGAAGACCGAACAGTTTCCGGCATTGCAGGGCGATTTCCCGCAAACGGTTTACAAGACCGCCATCCTGCGGCGAAATTTCCAGCGAGCGCATGGTATTATCATACTCAAAAGAATTTTCAACCCATTTGGCGCGGTAATCGAGGATCTTCAGTTTGTCCGGCGGGTAATCCACAAAAAGAATTTCCGAAGCCGGCAGAACCAGCATGCCCTGATCGGAAGCCAAAAGGGCAATGTTGAATTCGCGCCCATCGATATAAGCTTCGGCAAAACAGTCCATGCCGAGTATTTTCTGGCGGTCCTTTAAGGCGTCCCGGAGGGTTTGGGGATTCTGCGTCTGCACGATGGCTCCGCTGTCGAGACCGACCGAGGCGTCTTCCCAGGAGGGCTTGAGAAGATATGTGCCATCGGGCGCTGATCCTGGTTCGTCTCCATCCGCCGTCACCCAGGGTGGTGTGGCAATGCCGTTTTGCTTCAGGATTTTTTTGGTCAGGGGCTTGTTGGAGGTGATGAACATGGCGTCGGTCCGGCAGCCCGTGTAGGGGAGACGCAAAAAATCCAGGAGCGCCGTTGCGAAGTAAATCAGATTGCCTTTTCCGGCGAGAGTTTCCACCAGATTAAAAACCATATCCGGTTTGTGGTTGCGCAGATTGGCGATATTGGCGTTTAAATCCATTCCGAAGGGAAGCATCAGCTGGTTGTGGCCCAGCTGCACAATGGCTTCGCCGACGGTGCGGGCCTGGATCAGGCAATCAAGCTCGTCTTCGCCTGCGTCCGCCGCCACATCGCTGTGAAGAATCAAAATCTTTTTCATGGAGCTTTTTCCATTCTCGTGCCGTCAGGAGGGTGTTGCTTTTTGTGTTCAAAGAAGTCCGGCACGCTTCAAAGCGGAGCTCAGAATGTCTGTAATCAGTTGATCATAGGATACACCGAGCAGCCCGCACAAAATCGGCAGGTCGGAACGAACCGGATTCAGTCCCGCGAGCGAATTCACTTCAATGAAATGGGGAATGCCGGAAGCGTCCGAACGCAGATCAACGCGCCCCCCGTCTTTCAGATCCAACCCGCGCCAGGCGGCCAGAGAGACCTCCATGGCCTTGAGCGCTTCCGAGTCATCGACGGCGGCATAACGCACCAGGTTTTCATAATGTTCCTTGTTGTCGTAAGAATAGGCATGCTGATCGGCTTCAGGATTCAGAATAACCTCCATGGCGCCGACGGCACGGGCGTCTTTACCTGTGCCTACGATCCCCACGGTGAATTCCCGTCCGGGCAAATACGTTTCCACCAGCACGGGCTGACCAAAGGTTTTAAGAAGGTTCATGCAGACCTGACGCAGGTTTTCCTTGTTGTCAATTTTGGAACGGGCGGTAATCCCTTTGCCCGTGCCTTCCGCGACCGGTTTGGCAAAAAGGGGATAGGGTAAACTAACGCGCTCCAGATCCTCCGGGTCGGAAACAACGGCAAAGTCCGGCGTGGGGATGCCCAGATCGCGCACAATATGTTTGGTCATGCCTTTATGGAGGGTCAGCGCCTGTCCGAGCGCATCCGAGAAGGTGTAGGGAATTTTGTAGGCATCCAGCAGCGCGGGGACCTGCGCCTCCCGGCCGAAACCATGCATTCCTTCGGCGATGTTGAAAACAAGATCCCAGCGGTCACCTGCGGTCAGGCGGCGGGCAAGCGCTTTTACGTGGCCGATGCGATCGGTCGCATGGCCGTTTTTCAAAATGACGTTTTCGATGGCGGAAATGGTGTCGGGCTTGTCAAATTCGGCGGTTTCTTCCAGACTGTAACCTTCAAGGAGGTAATCTTCGCGCAAGTCGTAGGTCAGGCCGATGGTTTTTTTTCGATAAGGAATGGTTTCTTGACGGTCAGGGTTACCGGACATAATTTATTTTCACGATTCTAATGGATATCCTTTGACTCAGCGTGATTGTCCGGGTAGCGGAAGATATTGCCTTCGTAATTGCGCATCATCAAATCGCCTTTATCCCAGCCGATGGCGTATTCGGGAAGCAGCGGGATTTTCCCGCCGCCGCCGGGGGCGTCAACCACAAAGGTCGGTACGGCATAGCCGGTGGTATGGCCGCGCAGGCCCTGGATGATTTCCAGACCCTTGCTGATCGGCGTGCGGAAATGGGAAGAGCCGGGAATCGGATCGCATTGATACAGGTAGTAAGGGCGGACGCGAATCTGTAAAAGTCCGTGGACCAGCCGGGTCATCGTGGAAACGGCGTCATTGATGCCGGAAAGCAATACCGTCTGGCTGCCCAGCGGAATGCCCGCGTCGGCCAGGCGAATGCAGGCGGCGCTCATTTCGGGGGTCAGTTCGTCCGGATGGGTAATATGAATGCTCATCCAGAGGGGATGGTATTTTTTCAGCATGGAAACCAGAGCCGGCGTAATGCGCTGCGGCATCACTACGGGAGCTTTCGTGCCGATGCGAATCATTTCAACATGCGGAATCTCCTTGAGCCTCGAAAGCAGCCATTCCAGCTTGTCGTCGGACAGGGTCAGGGGATCGCCGCCGGACAGGAGCACGTCGCGGACATTGGGATTGGATGCGATATAGGCCAGCGCCCTTTCCCATTTGGCGGTGTCAATAAAGCATTGATGCTGACGGCCGAAGATCCGGGACCGCGTGCAGTAGCGGCAATAGGTCGCGCAGATGTCCGTGACCAGAAACAAGACACGATCGGGGTAGCGATGCACAATGCCGGGAACCGGAGAATCGGCGTCTTCGCCGAGAGGATCTTCTTCCTCCCCCTTGGTATGCAGGCATTCATCGACCACCGGAACGACCGAACGGCGCAGCGGCGAGGAGGGGTCGTGTGGAGAAATCAGACTGGCGTAATAAGGGGTAATGGCGACGGGTAGGTCTCCCGACGGGTGCATCATGGCCTGACGTTCGTTGTCGGAAAGATGAATGATGGAATCCAGAGCCTGTACATTGCGAATGGCGTTTTGAAACTGCCACCGCCAGTCAAACCATTCGATGCGGCTGATGTCGGGGTAATATTTTTTGCGGAAGGCGCGCGAGCGGGGAGAATCTTTAAAAGGAAAATAAAGCCGCTCCGGCTTTGATTTTGCCAGGGAGGGGTGTTGAGCATTCGTGGTCAACGAAAAGAAATTCGTTGTTTCGTTCTGAACCACAACAAGACCGGTCGTGGGACCAGGAGGTTCTGCCTCCTCATTAAACAGGGTCTCGTTCTCCATTCATCCTCCTTCCGGAAGCGTCCTTCCGTTCAAAAAAAATAACTGACAAAAAAACTTTTCTAATTTTTGAATTTACGCAAGCAAAAAAATTTGTCAACATTTATTTTGCATTTTGGATGAAAAAATGAAAAAAATTTCAAAAAAAAGTTGCGAAGAATTTTTTTCAACGCGGGAGGATGGATCATGCCGGAGCTACCGGAAGTTGAAACGTTGTGCCGCCAGTTGCAGCACAAGATCGCCGGAGAGAAAATTCGGGCGACGAGAATCTATGACCACAAACTCGACGGGATTGAAAATGTCCGGGGGCGGACGATCCGCGGCGTGTGCCGTTTGGGAAAGTCGATTCTGATCATGCTGGATGACGGCGGCGGCATCGTCATTCATCTGCGGATGACGGGGCGGTTGTTCTGGCGGACGGACAAAAAAAGAGAACCGCACACGCGCTGGCGGATGACACTGGCGGGCGGCAGCATCGATCTGGTTGATCCGCGCCGCTTTGCGACAGTGAAGGTCGTCAGGACCGAACAGGAGAAACCGGCCAATGATTTGATGGGCCGTTTTGACTTACAGCATTTTCTGGAGCGCCAGGCCAGACGCAGGGTTCCCGTCAAAATCCTGCTGATGGACCCGAAGGCCGTCGCCGGCATCGGCAATATTTACGCCTGTGAGATTTTGCATGGCGCGGGCATCTCTCCAGTGCGGCAGGCGGCGACGCTTGGTGACCATGAGTGGAAAAAGATCTTTAGTCAGGCCCGGCGTGTTTTGAAAAAGGCCATTACCAAACGCGGAACGTCCATTTCCGACTGGCGCGATCTTTACGGCTGCCCGGGCGAGAACCAAAATGAGCTGCAAGTCTATGGACGGGAAGGAACGACTTGCTGCGTTTGCAAAAAGGTCATTGTCCGGATCAAGCAGGGCGGACGCAGCACCTTTTATTGTCCGCGGTGTCAAAAGGAAGAGGCTATTAAAAGTAAGAGGCTATTGGCGAGAGGCGCTGGGCGATAGGAAAAAGCTCATAGCTCATGGTTCGAAGTAAAAAGCGCCGAGCAATGAGCGACGAGTGACGAGCAAATCGTAGGGCGGGTCGCTTGTGACCTTCAGGTTATTAGACCCGCTGTGGTGGATGGTGACAGGTGTATAGTGGATAGGCGTCACCCTTCGACAGACTCAGGGTGACAACGGGGAGCGATAGCGAAAGGCTAAAGGGGGAAAACTTGTAGCTTGTAGCTCATAGCTCGTGGTTCATAGCAAAAAGAAAAGGGGCTATGGGCCATAGGCGAGAGACTTTGTCGAGAAAAGATTGGGTGCGTGGAGCTTCAGGTGTAGTGTGAGCGCGGGAATGCCATCGCTATTTTCCATAAGCGTCTGTGATCCACCGGCGGATGAGACTTTTGGGCGGGACCTCGCCTACGGCTACCACCTTGTTGTTGATGACCAGCGCCGGCGCGCCCAGAATGCCGAAGCGAGATATTTCACGGATGTCGGTGACGTGCCGGATGTCGGCGGCAATTTGCATCTCGGATAAAACATCCCGGACGTCCGATTGCAGTTGATCGCAACGCGCGCATCCCATGCCCAGCACAAGGATGGTCATCCCGTTTTGGGTTTCCGGATCAACGGGCAGGTTCAAGGCCATTTTATATTCGCGAAGCAATGCTTTGCCGTAAACCGCAGCGGCTGACGATGGAATATAGTTTTGATCGGAGACCGCACCCAGAAGAAAGCTGGAAATTTCAGATTCACTGCTTTTTGCACAGACTGTCTTTGCTTTTTCAATGGCCGCCTCCAGGCCAACGATGCCGATCTGGCGGTTGTCAATCATGACTTGATTTACGGAATTTTTGGACATATGATCCTTTGAGGTTCGTCAGCAAGCGGGAGCGGTCAGTTCCTGCTGCAAATTCGGATTGAATAGTATAATATATAAATGATACGTCAAGAAAATATTATGGATAAGGAGTGAAAGAATGAACCCGACGGAAGTTATATCAAAAGCGATCGCAGAAAAACGGACCGCATTGACCGAAGCCGAGGCAAAAGCTGTTTTAAAAAACTATAATATACCGGTGGTTGATGAAATAATATATAATGATATTAAGGACTTACGCATTGCGGCCCCAAAAATGAGCTACCCGGTTGTTTTAAAAGGTCTGGGAAGCAGGCTGACGCATAAAACTGAAAAAGGGTTGGTCAAACTCAATATTAAGACCCAGGAAGATCTTCTGGCGGCCGCTGTATATATAAAGGAAGCGGCAGGGGATGATTTGGAAGGATTTCTGCTTCAACCCATGCTGGAAGGCAAACGGGAATTGGTGGCCGGCCTTTTTTTTGATGCGCAGTTCGGTCCGGCGATCATGTTCGGACTGGGGGGTGTCTTTACGGAGGCCATTGGCGATGTGGTTTTTCGTCTGGCGCCTCTCGATGCGGGAGAAGCAAGATTAATGATTTCGGAATTGCATGCCCAAAAGCTTCTGGGGAACTTTCGCGGCGAGAAAGCGCCGGATATGGATGCCCTGGTCAATGTGCTGGTTGGCCTTTCTGAAATAGCCATGACCATACCGCAAATCAAGGAAATAGATATTAATCCCTTGTTGGTATTGCCGGACGGCCGGGTAACGGCTGTGGATGCCTTGATTGTTCTGGGGGAACGCCGGCAGCAGAAAGTGAATCGTGTTCCCGTAGGACCATTGGCGATCAGAAACCTGTTCTATCCCAAATCCATCGCCTTTATCGGAGCTTCTGACGATCTCAGCAAGTGGGGACAATTAATGTTTACCAATGTTGTCGCGGGTAATTATGAGGGAAAGATTTATCTGGTTAATCCAAAAGGTGGAGAGATTGCCGGAAGACATGCCTTTAAATCCGTTATGGAAATTCCCGACTCCGTTGATCTGGCTGTGATGACTATTCCGGCCGGCAAAGTCCTTCCGGTTATTGATGAATTGAAGCAGAAGGCGATTAAAAATGTATTGCTCATTTCATCCGGTTTCGGAGAAACGGGAGCCGCAGGTAAAGCCCTTGAGGAGGAACTGGTTAAAAAAGCACGCGAAGCCGGCATTTTAATTCTTGGCCCCAATACGATGGGTATATGCAATCCGCACATCTCTCTTTATTGCACCGGAACGCACGTTCGCCCGAAGGCGGGAGATACCGTTTTAGTCGCTCAATCCGGTAACCTGGGAACGCAATTACTGGCGTTTGCAGAAAAGGAAGGTATTGGAATTCGTGCCTTCAGTGGTTCCGGCAATGAGGCCATGATCACGATTGAGGACTATATGGAAGGTTTTGAAGTGGACGACATGACCAAGACAGTGGTTATGTATATCGAAAGCATTAAAAACGGCCGGAGATTTTTTGAATCAGCCAGACGGGTAGGCCGGAAAAAACCTGTCATTGCTTTAAAAGGCGGGCGTACACAGGCGGGGGCACACGCGGCGGCAAGTCATACGGGAGCGATGGCTTCCAATATCAAGGTATTCGAGGCGGCCTGCAAACAGGCGGGTGTCATTCAGGCCCAACAGTCGATGGACTTGCTGGATCTGTCAGCGGCCTTTTCTTCTCTGCCGCTGCCCAAGGGGAATAGAGTGGCTATCCTGACATTGGGTGGAGGATGGGGGGTTGTCGCTTCTGATTTATGTACGGAAAATAGTTTGGTGGTTCAACCGTTATCAAAAGAAATAGTCGAAAAAATCAACCATTGGTTGCCTCCGTTCTGGAGCCATGCCAATCCGGTAGATCTAGTGGCGGAAATGAACGCGGATATTCATATGGCGATCATTGAAAGGTTGCTGCAGTGGGAAGAATGCGACGCGATCATCCACATGGGCATTATCGGCAGGCGGGTGATGATCAAATCTGTTCTGGAATCGACCGTAAAGGTAGATAAGAGATATGACCCAAAAATGGTGGACGACAATTTAGAGCTGCTAAAAGTTTATGAACACGATCTTGTCGATAAAACAGTGCGAATCATGGGGAAATACCATAAGCCGGTGATCGGTGTCTATTTGCTCACCGATGAGATGACACGTACTGTTATCGAAATTGAAGATCAAAAATACAAAGGAATTGTTTATCCGAGCCCGGAAAGAGCGGTTAAAGCTTTGGCCAAGATGCATCAATATTCTGAATGGCTGAAAGAGACGAAAAAGTAGCGAACGGTTTCAATAACCGGGAGGTCATGCGCCGTTCCCTGCGGGCTTCAGGTCATGGATCATTGGAATCAGGTGACAAAGATGGGATTGGAAAAAATCCAGGGGCGGACTTTTCCGGCCGATTTTAAATAAACTTCCACGCGATAGACACCGGCTTCCTTAATCGGTATGGATAAATGATCGGAAACAGCCTGCATGGATTCCCGGCCGTTTCGAATGATCCGGATATGGGCTTTTTCAGGGCAGGACACTGATAATTGAGCATTGTCTGAAAGCCTTAAACGATCTCCCATGTAAAATTCCTTTTTATCTTGATGGATACAGAACTGAAAACCTTGAGCTTTCCGAAAGTATTCCAACGCGAAGTAGCAGCGTCCCTTTAGTAAAGATTGATAAACCATATTGGTGTCTTGTTGACTGTTGCCACTGAACTTATCGGTTGTTAAAACGTGAGTCCGAATGAATTTGAAAGCCCGGTCGAAAGGGAAGGCGACAAAAGGAATTCCCAGAATTTTTTTGATGGTGGCGTGGTTATCCAGCTCCCCGATGCCAACCGTTTTTCGAATTTGATTAAGAGCATCCCATCTGGCCAGTGTAATCCTGCGCGGACCCTTTAAAAAGTGGGCGGGAAACAGGAAGCTCAGCAGTCCACTGAAATATCCTTGCAGGCTTTTTTGCCAGTCCGTCATAAAGTCCCATACGCCAATTCCCGCATAACCACTTACTTTCCAGTCATTCCAGCAGTAATGTTTCACGTGAAACAAATCCGTCCCTTCATGGTCGGGATGGGCGATAAAGCCGAAACCGCCCTGATTATTCACCGCATCAATATATCTTTGCGGATTTTCCTCTGCGGGGTTATCCGGATAAAAAAGAGGTTCCTTAATATTAAATGCGAGATAATGATTGAACCGCGGGGCTATCTCTTCTCCGACAATGACCAGAGTTTTTCCCTGCCAGCCTTCCCATCCTTCATCTCTGGCCTTCAGATGGTCGTGATCCGTCAACATGATGAAATCAATATCGTTTTTTTGAGCGGCCGCAATAATTCTTTTTATGGGCGTGTGACCGTCGAAGGATAAAGACGAGTGCAGATGAATCACGCCTGTATAATCGTAAAGCGTCATATTTATTTTATTAATTCTTTTGAGAAGTTTTGTCTATCATAAAAAAGGCAGGCCTTTCAGCCTGCCTTGAAATCGATTCTATGCTTTTTAATCTGTTCGAATGGTAACGGAATATCCTGACCGACCTCGCTTGATGAATAGGGTGACGCTTTTCTTTTCAGCAGCCTTGGTGATCTCACGGGTGTAATCTTTCATCGAACGGATTCTGACTCTGTTGACCTGAACGATGATATCCTGTGGCTGAATGCCGACTTCATCTGCCGGACTTCCCTCCTGAACTTCCGTGATAATGACCCCGTCGCGCGGAATGCCTAATTGCTTGGCCATCTCTGCCGTAATTTCCTGCGCGGCTAAGCCGAAATGGCCAACCCCGGACCTTTCAGTCGCCATGGTTACGTTGTCTTTGCGTTCAGCCACTATTACAGGGAAAGTCATTTCCCTGCCGTCGCGGATGACTTTGATATTCATTTTTTGACCAACCTGTAATGCGGCAATGGTCAAGAGTAATTCATGAGTATCTTTGATGGATTTCCCGTTAATATCTATAATAATATCGCCAACTTTTATTCCTGCTTTGTCTGCCGGATCGCCTTTGAAAACATCAGATACCAACGCGCCGCTTTTG
>Ga0351890_10226_pt1 | contig 18112 bp, 17 predicted proteins | sample TotcelFGM3001M15_FD_206743 | JGI IMG/M metagenome (GOLD analysis project Ga0351890, IMG submission 206743) | Enriched cells from coal bed in the Powder River Basin, Montana, United States - Total cells FGM rep3 HSBNCT.FGM.300.1.M15 ...
TTTAGTCCAATAAAATGAAGATATTTTTATTAAGTTTGTTTGCGGTAATGACGCTAGCTCTTGAGCGGCTTGAGACAACTGTTGCGGCGGATTGTTAAGATTACTACCAAGAGCAATATATACAGTTCTCGTGCTGATCGTAAGCGGTGCTTTAGTGAGAGAATAGTTAGATGGAGTTTTCATAATTTAGGTTTTGTAAGAAGATTATTAGTTTTTTTCCGACGTTTTCTACGCTTGTCTTTACTCAATTCAGCACTCATTTGCTTCCGAGTAAGTTCATCAGCTTCATAAAATTGTGACCACCATTCTACTAACTCTTTGAGCGAATCATCAGAGCGGGCGCACAATAATAAAAAATCAAAACCTGCGCGAAAGCGGGGATGGCTTAAAGTCCGAAAAACTTTATTTTGTTTGCGTTGGTGGAAGGCTTCTTGCAACAGCCAAATTTCGCGAGTGACAACAGAAAAGCGTCTAGGGAGCGCCAATGTCTCTGTTTCTTCTGTGAGTATTTGCGTACTTGCAATTTGTAAGGCGAAGTGGGGTGGTGTTTCTTCTTTAAGGAGTTGATTAATTTTGCTTTGTAGAGGATGCCATAATAATACAGCACATAAAAAACTGGGTGTTACAGGTTTTCCCTGTGAGATACGATAGTCGGTATCTGATAAACCATTTGACAGAAAACAACTCGCATTTTCATAATCTTCTTGAGCCAGGTAGTCCTCAATAGCAGGAAAAAGATATTTCAGCAGATGATAATGCCGTAGTAATTTAAATGAAGAAAGAGCAACTCCACTCAAAAACAATTTTTCCATTTCAGTAAAAAGACGTGCGGGAGGTACATTGCCAAGTAAATAACCCATAGTGAAAATTGGTTTTTCACTATCTTCGTGAATTCGAAAACCCAGTTTGACTGATAAACGAACGGCACGCAAAATTCGAACCGGATCTTCACGGTATCTCTGTTCTGGATTGCCTATGACTCGTAAGATTCCTTGCTTTAAATCAATTAAACCTTGGTGGCAATCGATGAGAGAAAAGTCTCCGATATCATAATATAAAGCGTTTATCGTAAAATCTCTACGAGCAGCATCTTCGGCAAATGAACCTTGGATCTTGATATATTATTATATGACAATGAAATAATCGATTTACCTCAATTGACCATTCCTCACCCGCGGATGAAAGAACGAAGTTTTGTGCTTACTCCCCTAGCTGAAATTGCTCCTGATTTAGTCTTGCCAAGTGGCGAGACCATTCAATCGTTATTAGGGTCTGTTGACAATACTACTATGCTGGCATAACTGAATAGACTGCTTTCGAAACCTAAAATAAGCCATGCTAGCGTTGTTAAAGCTCGTCCCCGAATGTTTTTTATCGGAGAAATGTTTCGCAATCCTCATTGACTCATATGTAAGCCATGTCCCAACATGCTTTTAGCTGGGTCCGCAGCTCCTTTACTCGCATGGATCAACTTTTATGTTTTATTCTTATTTGAACCTTTAAAGCCAAATAAGATGACTAAGGACACAAATACGATGACTGTTAATCCCCCCACCCGTTTTATTGCTTCCCATAACTGTCCTTGCATAACATACTGATGGTATATTGACTGGTGTTCAACCCCACCAAAATTAAATTCAGGAGCAAATAAAAACACTGCAGCGCTAATTAAAGTCAGCACAACACAAATAAAAAATCGAAAAGAAATAGACATATTGCACCTCTCGCAGGGGACCCAGTTAAAAACATATTGGGACAAATTTTGGAATTTTAACATGCTATCTTACATCGGTCTTGAAACGTTCTAATTATACCTCATCTCATTCCTCACCCTCAGTTAAGAGATAAGAAGATTTAAAGAGTCGCCCGGTCGAAAATTTACGAATAAATTTAAAATTAAGAAACCGGTGTTCAACATATTTTTCTGAAAAGTGGGCAAATGGAATTGTGATTAAAACTGCTAATATACCCAGTAAAAATCCTGAAATTAAATAGTACTTAAAAGGCAAAACAAAAAACCTCGCTATTTGTAGACTAATTATTAAAAAAATCCAATTATATAAGTAAAAGCTATAACTGATTCTACCTAAATAGAGAGAATATTTGTTTGTCAAAAACTTATAAATAACACCCACAGGATGGTGGTAGATAACCCCGATAAAAAGAAAAATAAACAACCCTTGAACTAACAGTAGTAAAAGATCTTGCAGGGGAAAGAGTTGGCGCATCATTACTGCTAAAAAAAGCAAGAGTATACAATCTTTACTTTTAAAAAGAGAGAAAATTTGCTTACCTATTGGAGTTGGAACAAAAAACCCTAGGGCAAAAATAAATAAATACGAATTGATAAGCGGTATATTAAAAGTTAACCAGGGATGTTCAAATGAGAGCAATGAGTATGCCAAAAAAATAAATAACCCGGAAACTCCTAGCAATTTGTAGCCAAAAAAGGCCAGCAAAATAAAAGGCACAGCAAGCATTTCTAGCTGAAGAGTCCAAGTAGGACCGGATATCTTGTTACCATAAAGCAGAATATTGTTAATTAAACTTTTATATGAAAACAAATGAAATAAATACCCATAATGGGGGATGTATTGTAATATTTGAAAAAGACCAAAGAAAAATACTAAGTAAACAATCAATGTAGGATATATTCGAGCAATTCTTTTTAGAGAAAAATTTGTTATTGTTGCAAAAAATCCTTGTTGATTGGGCTTATCAAGCGACTGAAATAAAACAATCCCACTTAAGAGGAAAAAAAAGGTAACTGCAAGCTGACCATTAAAAATGGTCATTAAAAATTTTGCTTGTAAATCAGCGCCACGAGATAAATGCAGAAAAGAAGTATTTAAAATAAATTGGTTATATTTCGGATTAAAAGAAATCATTGTGTGATAAAAAACGACGATGATAGCCGCATAACCTCTAATACCATCTAATGCAAGATTTCTCTTCAAATCCAACTCCTCTCTCTTTGAACTGTAGGTTAGTAATAGCTCAAGGCCGTAGCCTTGATAAGCTTCGCATTGAAGAGTTTGCTACATACTAAGGCACACAGCGAAGCGCATCAAGGAGACCAATGTATGCGCATCGCTTTGAAGGGTTCGGTATCTTGTTATGCTTTTAATAGGCGATGCTTACCAAGACTACGATTAAGGGGCGATCTATTACGTGTATTATTAACGAGCAGATTGATAACCACCCACAACACCTTTTTTAGAAAAAACGACCTGCCACAGCTGCATCTCACGTTGACGAAAACCTGCCGCACAAGACAATAAATAATAATTCCACATACGATGAAAACGTTCTGAATAATTTGCTTTTAGTATTGGCCAATGCTGTTCAAAATTGTCCTGCCACGCCATTAAAGTTTTATCATAATCAGCACCGAAATTATGCCAATCTTCCATCACGAATAATCGTTCGCTCGCTTTGCCAATTTGTACGATTGATGGCAACATACCATGTGGAAATATATATTTATTTATCCAGGCATTACAGTAACCAGTCGTATAATTATTTCCGATAGTATGTAACAAAAATAATCCATCGTCTGCCAAACATCGATGTACTGTTTTCATATACAGTTTATAATTTTTTTCTCCCACATGCTCAAACATTCCCAAAGAACAAATACGATCAAAATGCTCGTTAACCTCACGATAATCTTGAAAACGTATTTCTATCGGCAAGCCCGCACAACGATCTTGACCGAGTAATTGTTGTTGTTTTGAAATCGTAATACCGACAACGGAGACACCGTAATGATTAGCGGCATATTTTGCAAAAGCGCCCCAGCCACAGCCAATATCTAAAATTTTCATACCGGGTTGTAGTTTTAGTTTTTGACAACATAACTCTAATTTAGCTATTTGCGCCGAAGCAAGGTCTTTAGCATCTTTCCAATAGCCACAAGTATAATTTAACTCCGGATCTAGCATGACTTGGTACAGATCATTACCAATATCATAATGCTGCAGACCAACATCTAGCGCTTTTTTCTTCGATTGTTGATTAAAGATCTTATTTCGCAACATACGTAATATCAAGAAACTATTTGCTGCGAGGACTCGATAATCTTGCCAAATACGTTGTTCCAAATTCGCTGCAATAATTCGCTGAAAAAATAAATCAAGTTGTTTCGAATCCCACCATCCATCCATATAAGATTCACCCAGCCCTACTATAGGCTGGCTTAGCACACGTGAATAAAGTTTTTCATTGTGGACTTGCATATCCCAGGGACTAGAGCCATTAATAGTGATTCCTGCTAACTCTAAGAAATGTTGTGCAACTTTTTTAGCGCGATTGGTTGCCATAGCAATATCGTTTTAATTAAAAATGGGATGTGAACTATAACATGAATAAAAAGCTTGAGAAGGTGGGTTTTCAGATAAAACAAACAGGAAGAAAAATTAGGGGTCGCTTGCGACCGAGTATATATATTCTATTGCAAAATTTCTTGCCAAATTCGCACCACCATTTGGCGATAATTTAACAACTCTTCTTCAGGGATTAGTGCCGGCAAGTTCTGCAAATTGGTGCGATGTACAACTGCACGAAAAGCGCGATAAGCATCACACAATAATTCCGCATCGTCTTTCGGTAATAAATTTTCCATGTTAATGCTCTCTAGGATACGAATATTATCCGTATATTCGATTAAAGAGGGGAATTGATGAGACCAGTTCAATACAATAAATTGTACCAGGAATTCAATATCTTTAATGCCACCCAACCCTTGCATAATATCAAACATACCAGGAATAGTTTTAATTGCTGATTGCCGCATCTTTTCACGCATAGTCAATACTTCTGCAACCAGTTTTTTGCTATCGCGTAGCCGGGTTAATACTTGCTGCCGAATTGCTTCAAATTGATTTTGTAAATGATTTGAACCGGTAATAACACGCGCTCGTATCAAAGCTTGATGTTCCCAAGTCCAGGCTTTCTCCATTTGATATTCAGCAAATGCACTAATGCTTGATACTAATAAACCTGAGGCGCCAGAAGGACGTAAACGGGTATCCACTGAATAAAGAACTCCGACGGACGTTGTTTCTCCTAAAATATGGATGATACGCTGTGCTAAACGTACAAAAAATTCAATGTTGCTAATAGGCTTGGCACTATCGGTCATTTGCAACATATCAACGTCGGGGTATAAAAAAACCAAATCTAAATCAGATCCATAAGCTAACTCAATTCCGCCTAGTTTGCCGTAGCCGATGATCGCGAAATCCTGGCTGGTTAATGGTTTATTACCCAAACAAGGACGCCCATGCCGTGCAACCAGATAATGCCAAGCAATTTGTTGGGCATAACGCAAAATAGCGCTCGCAGTAAATGTTAAATGATCACTAATTTTCATTAATGGTAAAGTTTTTTTAAGATCAGCAACCGCCACACGTAATACTTGAATCAATTTAAATCGACGCAAATACTCTATTTGTAAGACTAAATCTTCTTCTGGAATTGGCAATAAATATTGCTGTAGTTCATCTTCTAAACGTTTAATACTGTGCGGTGTAGTCAAGACTACGTTATCTAATAATTCTTCTAACAAAAATGGATAATACGTGATTTGTGCCGCCAGCCAAGGACTAGAGGAACAAAGTGATATTAAATGAATCCAGCTATTTGGATTTTCCAGTAACAATATTAAATAAATCGTATTATTGACGATAACTTCTAATATAGACAATATTCGCTTTAACGTCAGTTCTTGATCGACTGTGTTGGCGATCAAAGGTAATAATTGCACTATCAATAATTGTAATTGTTGTTTAGTCTTTTTATCACTACTTAAATAAAATTGGCTCTGATTAAATTCATGTAAATAATTTAAAATGATTTGGCTTTTCTCAAAACCAAATTGGGACAATAAAAAATTGCAATTTTCAATTGTCATTTTATTTTCTATCCACGCATGCAAATCTTCATTACTAAGCAAAAAATCAGGTATTTTATTACTAATTTTTGGCGTTGCAACAGTAGCTTCAAAATATTGTTTAACTTTTTTACGATGACTAATAATTTGCTCGGATAATGCATCCCAGTTCGTACTATCCATAGCAAACGCTAAGCGCACCTTACCTATTTCATCTTTAGGTAATGTTTGTGTTTGTTGATCAGCAAACGCTTGTAACCGGTTTTCCAAACAGCGAAAAAAACCATATGCCGCTATCAATTCAAGCACTATATTTCTGGTTAAATAATTTTTCTCTGCTAATAAAGGCAATAAGTGCAAAATACTAGTTTTCTGTAACCACGATTCTTTTCCACCGCGAATAAGTTGTACCACTTGAATAATAAATTCAATTTCCCGAATTCCCCCCTCACCGCGTTTAATATCGTCGTTCACACCATGTGACTCACGACGAATTAACTTTTTCATTTGGCGCAATGACTCTATTACGCTGTAATCCAAATAATGGCGATAAACAAACGTAAGAATAATTTTTTGTGTCTCTTTTATTGTTGCTGCATCGCCACTCACAATGCGCGCACGACTTAGAGCATAGCGCTCCCAATCCCTTCCATGCTGCTGATAATATTGCTGCAAACTTATGCTATTAAGTACGAGTACACCACTGGCGCCAAATGGACGCAGGCGAGTATCTACCCGAAACACAAAACCAGCCTCAGTAATTGTACTTAAGACTTTTATCAAACGTTGTGCTAATAAAGTAAAAAAATGGTGTTGATCTACTGTTTGATTACTTATTTCTTCGCAACGACTGAAAGTGAAAATTAAATCAATATCTGAGGAAAAATTTAATTCATTTGCACCTAATTTGCCAACAGCAATGACTACTAATTGTTTATCCGTGTGATAATCATAATGTGCGCATTGCCATTGCTGTAAAAGTTGTAATGTCTGATCAATACTAGCATCCGCCAGTTTCGATAATTCGTAGATAGTTTCTTGTAAAGTAGCCCAGCCAGAGAGATCACGCCAAGCAATACGAACCATTTCTCGCTTTCGAAACCATCGTAATTTTTTGATTAAATCGTTTTCATCTACAACCGAAGCAAAAAGATTTGATAATGCTTGGGAATAATATGTTTCTTTATAGGGAATGAATAATTCATTCGATAAAACAAGGTCACAGATGATTTCAGGGGAACGACAACAAGCATTGACAACAAATTCACTTAAGGCAAATATGCGTGGTAAAGAAGCAAAAAATTCTTGTTGATACGGAATGGTAAGATTTTTTTGACTGCAAACAGTAATAAATCTCTGCCAATGCTGTTTAGCTAATGGGCTCAGTAACGGTGGAATTTTTTCAAACTGAGGTTCTATGTTCATAGGGGTTTTGATTAGAAGCTACTCCGGCGTCATTCTCGCTAGCACTGCAAAGAGCAAATATAACTAGCTAGTAAGCTGGAATCTAGAGCTTTGTACAAACAGTACTTCGATTTGTACTGAGTTTTGGATTCCCGCTAGTACGCTTTGCATCTTTACACCAGGTTGTGTAGGCGGGAATGACGCCTAAAGAGAAATTATGCAATATCTTTACTTAACAAGTCTGCACCTGACCGCAAGGATCCTCAGTTGTGCCCTTTTCCACCTGAATTGTGACGTGATTGATTTTGAACTGGCATTTCAAGTGATGATTAATCCCTTGAAAATCGGCGTCATGTAACTCGCGAGTAGGCATCACAAGGTGAGCCGTTAAAGCAATCTCATTGGTGCTTAAACCCCAGATATGCAAGTCATGCACGGTAGTTACTCCTTCAATCTTCGCCAGGTAATTTTTCACACCTTGATAATCAACACTTTTGGGTACAGCGTCTAGAATAAGATTGACAGAATCCAGCAAAAGACTCCAGGTCCCTGCAACTATAGCAATAACGATTAACAATCCAACTAATGGATCCAGCCATAATGCATGCGTAAATAAAATAATAAATCCTGCTACTACCACCCCAAAAGCAATTAAAGCGTCATAAGCTAAATGTAAAAAAGCCGCTTTGATATTAAGGTCGTCCTTTCGCCCGCGCATAAATAATAACGCTGTGCCACCATTTATCAGAATACCAATGGCTGCAACAATGATAATGATTTTTTCGTCAACCACTACTGGGTTTAACAACTTAAGAATAGACTCATACGCAATAATCGCTGTCGCTCCCACCAGGATAAGTGCATTAATAAGGGCGGCAATAATGGTGGTACGCTTAAAACCGTAACTATATCGTGCCGAGGCGCCTCTAGCTAATAATAAATTGGCACCCCAAGCTAAGCTTAATCCTAAAACATCACCAAAATTATGGCCAGCGTCAGCTAATAAACTCATTGAATGCGCTATAAGCGCATAAGACGCTTCAAAAAGAACGAAAACAAGATTCACAGCAACCGCAAATGCAAATGCTGAATTAAACGATGTAGGAGCTGAGTGCGCATGACTGTGGCCATGATGTTTATCATGGTCATGATTATGGTCATGCTCGGCATGTGAATGTGAATGAGCCATTTCTTTTTCCAGTTGTGCAAAAATTTAACTGATTATAGCAAATAATATATGAATAGTCATAGCTTTATAGCATCTCGCAATTTTTCCTGGGTCAGAATGACACCCGAGGAGTTCCATTAGATTAAACCCAATAAGCCGTCGTAGTCATTACCTTTGACATAACGCGCATTATTAGCTTGATGGGATAAGGCAATGCATGAGCGCCTATTTGTTCTGCACTTGTTGCGTGATGTTGCTCATCATCACGTAATGTTTGCAAAATAGCTTGCGATTTTTTATCGTCTATAGGCAATCTTTGTAAGTGATCATTTAAATGCTCCACCACTTGCCATTCCGTTTCCGCTAAGAAGCCCAAACTCCATTGATCACCAATAGCGCCGGCAAGAACACCCAAACTAAACGCACCCCCATACCATAAAGGATTTAAATAACTTACTCGCCCTTTTAATTCGATAATTCTCTCATGACACCATTTTAGGTGGTCATTTTCTTCTTTTGACGCTTGTCTTAGTTTATCGACGATTGAAGATTCACGTGCTCCTAACGCTTGGCCCTGATACAGTGCTTGGGCACAAATTTCCCCAGCATGATCCACACGTAATAAGGATACGGAATGTCTTTTTTCTAAGAGTGATAAATTCGTTTCAGGAATTTCTTTGGCTGGGTTTTCCCGGCTAGCTGCGGCCGTATTATTCATTAATACCTTTATTCCTTGATCAAAAGCAGTGATCAGCTTATCGATGATAGTATAGGCACGTTGTTCTGACATGACTCACTCCGGTAGAATTGGTTTAACCTATTAAGGTTTAAATAAAGCGAGCTACCGCTAATCCGATTTCATATAAACCCCACACTGGTAACGCCAAAAATGTTTGAGAAATAACATCAGGCGCCACGAACATGCCAAAAACAAATGCTAAAACAATAACATATCGTCGAGCTGACTTTAGTTGTTCATAAGATAAAATTCCAGTACGCACTAAAAGTGAAACCACAATAGGAATTTCAAAAATTAGGCCAAAAGCAAAAAACAACTTCAGCGTAAAACTAAGATAAGCATTGATCTCAGTCATGATCGCAACACCACTTGGAGCAGACTGTGCAAAGAAATGAAATAGCAAAGGAAAAATAATCCAATAGGCAAATAACATACCGCTATAGAACAATATGCTGCCAAAAATTAATAAAGGCCAAACCAATTGACGTTCTTGACGATATAAGCCGGGGGCGATAAACATCCATATATGGTAGAGAAAAATGGGCATAGCCAATATGAACGCAATGCTGATTGCGAGCTTTAACGGCACGATTAGGGGTGCAGTCACTGTGATGGCAATCATTTGTCCGTGCGGCGGCAAATTATGCAGTAAAGGTAAAGCATAAATGTGATAAATTTCCCGCGCATAATAGAGCAAAGGCATCGCTAAAATGGTTACTAACAAAAAACAATAAATTAAGCGTCGGCGCAGCTCGGTCAGATGCTCTAGCCAATTATTTTCCACTATCATGACCTTCACTATTTTCTTCTGCTGTTTTTAAGCTAATTTTCTCAGCTTGTTCTGCCCGAGCAATATTATTTTGCAGCTCTGATAATTTAATCATTTGATCAAATTCATTGCGGTATTGTTGATAAAAACGTTTTATTCTCGCAACAAAACGCCCCAATTGTTTTGCTGCCATCGGCAATTGTTTCGGTCCTAGTACCAATACAGCCACCAGGAGGACAAGAAAAAATTCCGGCATATTTAGTCAACCTTTATTGAAAAAACCTCGGTCATCGAGCTGCTTTTTGCGACGAGGGATCTCTTACTGCTTAATGAGATCCTCCCTGCAAAAACACCCATTGTTTTTATGGATAAAAATAGTACTAGATGCTATAGTGATGGTCCATTTTTTAAAATCCTCCAACCTATCCATGTTAAATTATACTTCACTACCCACAAGGTTACGGGCTATTTTTCTGAAATCTAGCAAAAGCTATTTAAACCTATTGAAACAAATTACTAACATACTACCACGCTTAATTTTTTTTAGTCGTTGGTTACAGGCGCCTCTTTATCTGGGTCTAATCATAGCGCTTATTATTTACATTGGTGAATTTACTGGCAACGTGTACCACCTGGCTTTTAACAGTATAAAACTCAATGAAACCCAACTGATGTTAAATGTATTGGATCTCATTGATATAGTCATGATTGCAAACTTATTAATTATGGTGATTATTGGCGGCTATCAAACCTTTATATCACGGCTGAATTTAACAGATCACCGCGATAAGCCTGAATGGCTGGAGGAAGTCAATGCTGGGACTATGAAAATTAAATTGGCATTAGCATTGATTGGCATTTCTTCAATTCATTTATTGCGCACTTTCATGGACCCTCAAAGAATGACTAGTCAAGCGATTATGTGGCAGGTGGCAATCCATATAACCTTATTGATTTCAGCAATTTCTATTGCTTTTGCTAATAAACTCATGACTAGTTCTCTTTCAGATAAATCCGATAATGAGAAATGAAAGTCTTTATTGCATAATCGCATTTACTATTGTCGTTCCGGCGAAAGCTGATACTTTTGTCATCCCAGCTTTCGCTGGGATGACAGACAAGTAGCTGGGATGACAAATGTTTAAGAAATTGGCAACAATGCCTTTATAAAGGAGAGCGCTGTGCATTTTTGGCCCTTCGCACAGCGAGGGAAATCACACACTTCTCATCCATCATTTCTTAAAACTAAAGCTTTTTAAGCCTTCATTGACCCTTCCCATGAAAGATGACGCGGGATGAGGTGGTAATTGAAAAACCTCTGAGCATCGCTGATAAATTGCATGCAATTCTCTTTGACTTAAAGTATCCCAATGTTTTGTTAAAATAGAAGAATCCGCACCTAAAATTACCAGTTTTAATGCCGTCGCAGCTGCGGCTTCTTTATCTGTGAGCAAACGGTCCCGTTCTTCACCCGGTGTAAAACCAAACAATGTGAAACTTTGTGGAGAAATTATTTTCCCTTGTAAAAAATACTCCAATTCAAGTAATGGCTTAACATTATCTTTAGCCTGTGAAATAGTTTCACTATCAAGGCTTACATTTTTAATTAATAATAATTTTACAATGTCTATGTCGCCATTTCTAGCTGGCCAAAAAAGTGGTGTTGTGCCATTGCTTGTAGATTTTTCGACATCAGCATCATTAGCTATCAGTAACCTTACAATTTCTGTATACCCATATTGAGCCGCCAAAAAAAGTGGAGTAATACCCTCGTTGTTAGTTTGCTTAACATCAGCTTGTTTCTCTAGCAGCAAGCTTATAATATTCTGGTGGCCATATTTTGCAGCCAAATGAAGTGGCGCGGCTTCAGCCAATCCAGATATCTGAAATCTTAAATTGACCTCAATGCCCTCTTCTATCAGTATTCTTGCAATCGTTTCATTACCCCCTCTCACTGCGAGATAAAACAAGTTATGTAATTGAGTTAACTCCTTTACATTCTGTGGGTTTAATGCATTTCTCAATATTTCAAAGTGTTTAGTCTGATTTAGCAAGACTACCCATTGAAGAAATTCAGAGGTATTATTTCCGAGTAACTCTTCAAACTGTCCGGCTTCCCATAAAAAATCTAAAAACCGTTGATTGCGATTTTTATTTAAAGTTTTAAGTAACCACTCTTCTAATTCCTTCTTTTCTAACTGGGTACTGGCGATAACAGTTCCATTGTTGTTTCCATCTTCGATGGCTTTAAGAACTAATTTTTTTGTTTCTGGATTTAAACCTTTATATTCCTCTTCAAACTTAGCTTTGAATGCTTGAAGCCAGGGCGTGGGTTGTATTTTACTCCCGAATATTTGAAACCAGGTCGTTGCTAACTTTTGCATGATATTTGGTTCACTTTGTTCTTGTTGTTCTTGCATAGTAGTCCGCGCAGCATCGACATGATGTGGCAAATGCATCTGGTATCTTTTTAGCCATACTTCAACTAGCATAAAATTAAATGCCTTATTGGTAAGTCCTAGAGCTAACATAGCTTTGAAAGTAAGAAACGTGGATAAATAAATCAATACTTCTTGTGGCAACTCACCTAGGTTTATATCGGCCGAGAGAGAATCATGGTCAGGATCTTGCTTATACATTAAAACACCTTTTTGTGACATTAAATAACCCAATCAGTATATTTTGTGATTATTAAGTGCACATTAAGGCGTCAATTTCTTCAAATAAAGTCCTTATATGGGTTAATAAATAGAAAACAGCTTGTTTGTGCGAAATCGAAGGACCTAACCATACGCACCTAGCTAAAGAAGCAAATAAAGCGCCCTCTTTGAAATAAGATGCGTCTCCTTTTTCAAAGGAGACGGTCGATTGAAACAAAGCGGGAGATTTTAAATTTTTAGGCGTCATTCCCGCCTGCACAGAAAAAAGCAAACAGAACTAGCTATCAAGCGAGAATCTAGAACTTTATGCAAACAGTAATCCGATTTGAGCTGAGCTATGGATTCCCGCTTGCACATTTTGCGTGCTTACCAAGGCTGTGCTAGCGGGAATGACGACTAAAATGTAGGGAGGAGAAAGTTGCATTAATTAAAATATCTTTCTTCTAGGGTCCATTTACAATTGGGATTCTCTAGCGAAAAACGGGGACATCGAGGCAGAATGAATGAAAATTTGAGGAGACTATTTGACGAAAATTTGCATTCATTCTGGCTGATGTGATTCTTTTGCAGCGAGAATACCCATTGTAAACAGACCCTATATATTCATCTATATGCTACTACAAAACTATTTGCTCATTTTTGCTTTTTAAAATAAAAGCTGTAAATAAATTCCAACGAACAAGTCAGCATAGCCAACAGACTTAAAAATAATAATAAGGTCATCAACCAACCCTGCAATTTACTCAAAGCAGAAAATCCAGAATTAAAATTGCTGCTCCAAAAATAGTGATCAGTGTAGAGTTCATACGGTAAAAAATAAGGTACTGCGATAACATAAAAACCCAGTATAAAACGCCATCGTTTTATACCGCTAATTACTGTAACCATTAACAAGAGCAATAAAGGCAGAGCAGGCGCCCAAACATATTGTAAAGACCACAAAATAGCTTTATCTAACGGCGAGCTAAAATGTAAATACATCGTGGTAAATGTCCAACACATATAAACAAGCAGCAAAAAGATAAGCGGACTGATTATCGCCATCGCTAATAAAATGTTATTTGTCCAGCGATAATAATGCGAAAAATTACGAAACCGCATAAGCTGTTGCTCCTAAAGAAATTCCAGCCACAATCAAATCGGCTCCGCCGCTGGCAACCGTAAGAACGATGAAAGCAGCGCTGAGAATGCTAAGGCTAATCACAGAAGAATTAGAAAAATGAAAATGACTATAAACGGGGTGTTCTGGTTTTGGTTGAATTTCACCTGTAAAGTAATAACCTAATTCACCTTCTATCTGACAATCTTGGTAGCTAATTTTTATCGATTTAGGATTGGCGCTAGCCGTTATTTGGTTACCCGCAAGTTTGCAATTAACGCACCAAAAATCACCGGCGACATAACTTGAAAGTGCAAATGAGTGTTCACTGGGATAGCCATATTTAATTTTAAAGGTAGCAGTAAAGCTACCCAATGTTTGACTGGCTCGTATAGCCAAAGTATTTAAATCGGCTTGAGATAGACTTAATTGATCATAACTACTAAGCGGCCGCAGCGTAATCGAGCCATACAATCCAGCTTCGCCGGTAACCACCCCATATCCAGATGGATATGGGGGAAGTTTCACTTTCGGCATAACTCTATTAAGATCAAATTGCACACTGGGAAGAACTCGAATTAAACTATTTCTCAGCTTGTTAAATAAATGTACCCATTCGCCCAAGCTCATAAAAAGATAATTATCTGGTGCATAATATCGCCCGGCTGGATCACTGCTATCGGCAATATAAATAACCAGCGGAGGGGAACCTCGCGCTGCAATATAAGCTTCAAAAGGGCTAATTAAATGCCAAGCAGTCCCTGTTGTTTGAGTTAAAACACTGAGAATATCTTGTGAGTCATTAGTCATCAGCCTTCCTTACCTTTTATCCCAACTATCGGAATGAGAATAATTTCCTTCTAAATAAAGCCAGCTAATTTTTTTGTAAGCAATGCTAATCCGTTCTAAATAGGGCAAACTAAAACCGTTTGAAGTGATGATAGGACTGATGGAAATAACTTTGGCATCATTGAGTGTATAGCGAAAAAATAGCGTTTCTTGTCCGTGATCATTGACGCGATAAAGATCAATTCTGATTTGTTGTAAGGTCTTACCACTGCAGCAAGATTTAGCTAAAAAGGGCGAGGCTTCGTCAATCTTCTTTAATATATCTAGCGGGGCATGTTTGCGCGTGCCTTGAATGACACTAGTATCGTGATCAAAAGGTATATAAATACTGTGGTAAATCTGGGCAACCTCAACACTATTTTCGCGGCCTTTAATCTGACTCCCGCCTTTTACGTGTAGACCTTGATCATCCGTAATCCACATGTTTACTGACATGTCTACTCCTCCCTGAGTAAAGACGCGTTAATTAACATCATACAGCAAAAATGCTATAAATACATTATCAAAATGGATATTATTCAAAAGGGAGTTAAAACATCTATACTATCCGCTGCCTCACCGCTTCAAATAAACAAATACCTGACGCCACCGATACATTTAAGCTAGAAACACTGCCAGACATTGGAATAGATAGTGTTTCATCGCATAAATCTCGCGTCAGCCGGCGTAAACCTTTTTCTTCTGAACCTACGATAAGAGCACAAGGCCTAGTTAAATCAGCCGTGTAAAGCGAGGTACTTGCCTCATCAGCGGTACCGAACAACCAAACATCTTGATCTCGTAAAAAACGTAAGGTTCGTGCAAGATTAGTTACTTGAATAAAAGGCACAAACTCAGCAGCGCCCGAAGCTATTTTTCTTACCGTGGGAGTGAGACCAACTGCGCGATCTTTAGGCGCAATGACTGCGTGAACACCGGCGGCATCCGCACAACGCAAACAGGCGCCAAGATTGTGGGGGTCTTGTACTTCATCGAGAATTAGCAATAAAGCTGGCTCACGCAATTTATCCAAAATAATTTCTAAATCATCTTCTGTATAGGTTTTGACTACGCCCAGCTCAGCAATAACGCTTTGATGATTACCCTGCGCCACTAATTTATCTAAATCTTGCCGTGCTAAAAATTCGGTTGGAATATGCTTTGCTTGCGCCAAATCTAAAATTTTTTTTAGCTTTTGATCATGACGTTGAGTTGATAAATACAATTTTTTTAGTTGTTCCGGATGACTAGTTAAAATATTCAGCACGGAATTGATACCAAAGATAAGAGAATTTTTCATAGTAAGTAAAGTCTTATAAAAAATGTGAAAATGACCACAACCGTTAGGGGCTGTTGACATTTCGCTAATCGTTACTCCAAGCCTAGGTTCTGTCCCTAAAGTAAAGTAATGTCAACAATCCCTAGCAATAGTACTCGGTTATTTTTGAAAGCTACACTATTTGATTGATCTATTTACTTTCTTAAAGCTATTATTGTTTATGACTATCCGCGATGCTTTAGAAAAAATTAGCCAACAGCAAAACCTCAATGAAGAGGAAATGCGTTCGATTATGCAAGAAATTATGTCAGGTAAACTGACTGCTGCTCAGATCGGTGCATTTCTGCTTGCTTTACGCACTAAAGGTGAAACCGTCACTGAGATTAGTGCCGCCACCAAAGTATTACGTGAATTTGCGGCCCCGGTCAAAGTAAGTGGCGAACATTTAGTGGATATTGTAGGAACCGGTGGCGATGGCTGCCATACTTTTAACATTTCAACTGTCAGCGCTTTTGTTATTGCAGCTGCTGGTGGCAAAGTCGCCAAGCATGGAAATCGCTCCATTTCGAGTAAATCAGGTAGTGCCGATGTCTTAGAAGCGGCCGGAGCAAAATTACAACTGACTCCTTTAGAAGTGACGCAATGTATTAATGAAATCGGGCTTGGTTTTATGTTTGCTCCCAACCATCATCCAGCTATGCGGCATGTGATAAACATTCGTAAAGAGCTTGGGGTCCGCACGCTGTTTAATCTTTTAGGCCCGCTGACTAACCCAGCTCATGTACCCAATCAAGTAATAGGCGTTTACTCGAAACACTGGTTATTACCATTTGCCGAAGTTGCGAAACAGTTAGGCAGTCAGCATGTTTTAATTGTCCATGCGGATGATGGCCTAGATGAAATTAGTATTGCCGCGCCTACCCATATTGTTGAATTAAAAGATGGTCAAATTCGCGAATACACTATTCAACCGGAAGATTTTGGTCTTCTACGGCAAGATTACCGCCAACTTTGTGTTACCAGCGCAAAAGAGAGTTTAACCATTCTGCATCAAGTATTAGCGAATAGTCCTGGGGCTGCCCGCGATATTGTCGCCTTAAATGCTGGAGCCGCCATTTATGCTGCCGGTCTTGCGAAAAATCTCCAGCAAGGAGTGAATATAGCTTTTGCAGTTATTGCCTCCGGGCAAGCAAAAGAAAAATTCAACGCTTTTATCTCATTTACCCAACGTTAAAACTGTGCTGTAATTTTTTAGTATTTATACCTCTCGCAAGCAAATCAAATCCCCGCAGCTTGACGCGAGGTATAAATTTGCCATGGGCAGATTTATTTTAACCTTTCCAGACAGAGGAAGGATTATCTCTCTCGTTACAAAATTAAGGACAATAGTTTGTGCATCACAGTTATTGGAATTAATTATTTAATAACACTATAACTGAGGGAGCAACATGTATAAATCTGCTGAAAAGCTTTCGAAAAATGAAGGTTCGTTAACCGATGAGCAAGCACAATATATAGCAAATAAACTTAACCGCATTGATATACTTAAAAAAAGAAATATATTTGAAGACCTCTTCAAAGAATTTATTGCCGAAGCCTCGCGTTTATATGGTCATATAAACCTGCGTGACCTAGGACATATTCTTATTTATGTTTCAAATGAAGACCAACAAGAAATCTGTGTTGACTTATTAATAACAAATCTTCCTACTAACGAAATCAATCAGTTAGTTACCGCCATGTTGTATTTCGAGTTAGCTAAAGCAAAAAAAGATGGAGAAGCTAGCTATATGCGGGAAGATTCTCTGACCACTAAACTAATGAAGCGCGAAAAAGATTTGATTTTTTCTCACAAGCATATTTTTTTCTCTATTTTTATCAAACCTTATCTAGAAAGTGTTATAAAATTAATTAATGCCAATTTTAAATTATTCAGCGACACTAATTGGCCAGAAAAAATCTGTAGCCAATTGATTGAAAATTTAAATAATTATCTCAATACTGTTTTTAAGAGCACAACTTTAAACAGCTTGCCTCCTGCAATTCTCATGAACGCAATGACCATTTGGCAACATTCTGAGGAATTAGAAATATCGGAAAATAATCGATTAAGCTTATTAGGTGGATATATTATTTTACGAATTCTTAATCCATCAATTGCTGCTTTTATAGAGACTAATGAAGCAAAATATAAAAAGAAATTTACTATTTATCAAACTGTCATTTCAAAAACATTCATGCGGCCTATCCAACAATTAACGAATAATATTGGG
>Ga0351890_10194_pt1 | contig 17992 bp, 14 predicted proteins | sample TotcelFGM3001M15_FD_206743 | JGI IMG/M metagenome (GOLD analysis project Ga0351890, IMG submission 206743) | Enriched cells from coal bed in the Powder River Basin, Montana, United States - Total cells FGM rep3 HSBNCT.FGM.300.1.M15 ...
AAAAAATGTCGCAAAGTCTACGTCCCCGTGCGACATATGCTGGAGGAGGGTGTGGGGGATTCGTAGACGAAATAGAAGCAGTCAGGCTCCCAATTGGACCAGGCTTCGAGCTGGGTTTGCTTGAGCTCATCGATGAGACTAGCCTTGGGAAGGATTACAGTGCTGGCCTCTTCGCTCAGTTTTTCGTTGGCAAATTGCAGCCAGTCGTGCAAGGACGTAGCAGTGGGCTCCAGTACAACGCAATGGGGCTCTTGGCTCTGATCAATCCACCCTCGAGCGCCGTTGATTTTGAATAGCTGAAAGTCCTTTTTTGATTGTTCCCACCATGCTTGGCTTATTTGTTGCATTTTAAAAAATTGGACAATGACTTGCTTGGTGTCTTTAAAATAGGGTAGGGCTTCGATTTCTTCCCAACTTGGGTGCCATGGCTCCACCTGAAGGGGGCGGAGCATGCATGCTTTGCTCCAGCTAAGTAGTAGGAAGGTTTGCTTGATTTGCATGCCATAGGATAGGCATAAATGTTTGCTTGCTTCGTTTTTGATGAAGGTGGCACAGGCGATGCGTTGGACGGATCCTTGAAGTAATTTTTCGAGGGCATAGTTGATTTGGGCTTGAATCATAAGATGGCTGATGCCCCTACCCTGGTAGTCGGGTCGGACCCGTAAGCCTCCAAGCCAGGCGGTGCCATCATGCAAAAGGGCTACACGGGATACTGCAATGAGTTCATTGGTGATGGGATCTTGTACGCCAATAAATAACCCTGGCTGTCGGAGCCAGGCGTGGAAAACTTTGGGAAGATAGTCATAGCCTTCCCATATATCTTTTGAGATCTTGAGGATGTCGGGATAATCCTGCTCTTGGACTGGTCGAACGATGAAACCATACTTATCTGTTGATGTGCTTATTTTATTCATGCTTTAATTATATACTGTTTGACGATTTTCCAAGCTAGTTCTGCTTCGGGTGAGGGGGAGAGGGTTTGGTAAAAGCGCTCGAGCAGACCGCTTTGATGGAGTTGCTGGAGGCTCCAGGGAAAGTGGATGTCGAACACCCAGGAGAGCTGAAGAAGCTTGAAATCTCCTTCGTGGCGAACATCTTTGTTTAGCGCGCATTGGTGGTTTTGTATGGCTTGGAGGATTTCTGGGGAGATAGTGTCTGTAGGCTTAAAGTCCAGGATAAATTCATTTTCGGTCATGACGCGGAAGATATCGAGTTTGTCACAATCTCGAAGCAGGTGACAGAAGAGGGTGCTTTTGTCATCGAGCGTCGGGTCGATTTGAAAGCGATTGTGATTGGCTATGGCGGTCAGGATCCATTGTTGTTCTGTTTCTGAAAGGTCTCGAAGTACTTGATCTTCTTCCAGGAGTTGGACGCTCCAAAGGGCATGATTTTTCGATGCGCTGTCTCGGAAGGTTTTGTAGTGAAAATATTGAGGGAAGCGCCCGCTATCGTGTAGCAAGCCAATGAGGCTGGCGATGTTTTGTTCGTTTTCTGTCAGGGTAAGAATCTGAGCGAGTTTGTGGGCGTTTTTTTGGGTGCATAGGGAGTGGTGATATTTGAGGGAGAGGTTGTGTTTTGTGGCTGGATCGGTGGAATTATGGCGTTGGACCAAGGCTTCCCACCACTGTTCGATTGCTACCATGCTTGCTTGCCTCATGCTTACATTATAGCAGAATTCACGGCATGTCGCACGGGGACGTAGACTTTGCGACATTTTTTTGTCGCAAAGTCTACGTCCCCGTGCGACATTGTTTCTAGCGTGACATATATTTTTTGTAGCATTCGACGCCGGGTTGGTTGAAGGGATTGACTCCCAGCAGGTAGGCGCTATAGGCGCAGGCTTTTTGGAAGAAATAGTAGAGGTAGCCGAGGGTGTAGGGGCTGATTTCGCTAAGTTGCAGTTGTATGCAGGGGATTTGACCCTCGCTGTGGGCTTTTATCGTGCTTTGAAGGGCGATGAGATTGAGCGCTTCGATACTTTGTCCGTTTTGGGGATTGCAAAGGTGAGCAAAGGACGGGGGCAGTTTTTGAATACTCAGGAAAGTTTCAAGGATTTGACGCTGGCCCTCTTGCAGGTATTGCCCAAGGGAATGCAGGTCGGTAGTATAGTTTAGGCTGACGGGAAAGAGCCCCTTGCCTTCCTTTCCTTCGCTTTCCCCAAAGAGCTGTTTCCACCATTCGGCAAGGTAGTGCAGGCTGGGCTCAAAGGTGGACAAAGCTTCGATGCGGATGTTTTGGGGGTCGAGGGCGTTACGCAGAAGAGCATAGCAGGAGGCCATGTTGTCGGGAGTGTTGAAGTCTTTCTGGGCTTGACGGGCTCCTTCGAGAAGCTCCTGAATGTTTATCCCCATGACCGCCATAGGGAAGAGACCTACGGGGGAAAGCACCGAGTAGCGACCTCCGATATTTTCGGGGACGGGATAGCTTTGGTAGCCGGATGCTTTTGCGAGTGGGCGCAGACTGCCCTGCTCGGGGTCGGTGGTGACGATGATGCGTTGCTGGAGTTCTTTGGGGCTGTAGTGTTTTTTCATGTAGTCATGAAGAAGCTGGAAGGCGACGCTGGTTTCGAGGGTACTGCCCGATTTGGACACCACGTTGAGAGCGATGGAGCGGTCGTCCAGTTGGTTTAAAAGTTGAGTGAGGGCTGGAGCGCTGAGGTGATTGCCGGCATAGAGGATCTGTGGGTTTTTAGCGGAGTTTGCTGATGGTGCCAAGATCCCCTGCTGAATTTCGATGGCAGACCGTGCTCCAAGGTAGGAGCCCCCGATGCCAAGGAGGATAAAGCAGTCACATTGATCGCGGACTTGCTTGGCATGGGCTTGGATTTCCTGGAGGAGAGCATCGCTGGTTTTTTCCGGAAGTTGGAGCCAGCCAAGGTATTCGTTGCCAGGACCACTGCCTTCGTGAAGCGCTTGGTGCACCTCCGGCATTCGGTCTCGAAGCACTTCCATGCGTTTTTGCGAAACATAGGCCTTTGCAAACTGATCGTCTAAATTAAGGCAACAATCCATACTCAACTCCTCTCAAACTGTCGCACGGGGACGTAGACTTTGCGACACTCTAATTGACATATTTGCTTAAATCGTCTTGCTTGTCCTCGATGATCCTAAGCTTTCCCTCGGAATCCAGAGCATAACTAAACACGATACCAGTATTTCCAAGCTGGGGATCAGTCGAAACAAAATAGGATCGGTAGTAGCTGATGATTAGTTCTTTAGCGCTCACATCCACTTTCAAAAAACCACTGTTTAGCAATAGATGAGCATCCGGGTACAAGACAAAAACCTTGAGTCTTTCCGCCTTCTTTTCTGATGGTCTGGGCAGGGTCTGATACACAATTCCGTCGACATCTTCCATGGCAAACACATGATCGTGACCCTGAAAGAAAATGTTGACACCGTTGTCTTTCATGATCTGGTGGATGGGTTTACCCCAAGCAGGTCTCATTTCGTCAAAAAGGTATTTTCCATTGGCATTGTAGCCACCCCATTCAAAGAGCTTGGAGTAGTATTTTCCTCCACGACCGATACCGTTGGCATGATGGGCGAAAACGAATTTATACCTTGCTTTGGAGTTTTCAAGAGTTTTTAGGAACCAATCGTATTGCGTTTTTCCAAGGGTCCAGCTCCAGGGATTGTCCGAGGGCAGTTGGTCAGGGTTTTTGTAGCGATAGTAATCCAAGACCACTATTAGGGCGTCTCCCCACTCAAAGGCGTAGTAGTTTTGGGGGTTTCCGACGAAATCTTCCACCTCTTCGTTTCCACTATAATAGGTGTTAACTTGGGGATTTGGAAAGTATTTTTTTCTTGCCCGAGTCGCCATCACTGCTAAATTTTTATCCGTCACATCGAAGTACTCTGCGGCTTCTCCGTCATGGTTTCCCAGAGTTAGGAAGACTGAGGCATTTCTGCTGACAATATCAAAAAAGGGCCTTTGCTGAAGATAGGGTTCCTGGATTTTTTCCCAGGGGGGGTGTTGTACTTGCGAGACTGCATCGTGGATGAAGGTATCGCCCAGGTCGATCAGGAAGTCAGGGTGAAATTGCGCCATAGCCTCTAAAGTTTGCCGATAGACTCCCTGGTCTGCTCGATTGATGAGGTGGGAGTCGGATTGAATCGTAAAGGTGAAGCTTTGTCCGGGCAAGCGCGGGGTATGAAAGGAATATTCTTCCGTGATGTGATAGCTGTTTTCGCTCTGTTTTTTAAAGTACAGTCGATAGAAGTATTTTTTACCAGGCTGAAGGCAGTTCATTACAAAGACTGCAGGGTTTTGCGAATCTGCCTTTGCCACGGAGCTTTTGCGGGTATATTCTTTACTGCTTGGACCCCATGCTAAATAGAGATGGCTTGGATGCTTTGCCAGGATATTGGCACTTATTTGATCAGGCTCAGGCGCTCCAAGCAAGAGACTACCTTCAAAGGGGGAAACCATGATTTGTTGGTTATTTTTAGGAGCATGTTGAGGGGAAACAGTAAAGACCAAAGGGGAAGTGGCGTACAACAAGGGGTTTGACAAGAAATAGAAAAAAAAGATCCCTAGCAGGGCTAAGTTACGAATTTTCTCCAACTCTCCTCCCTTTATCAGTAATTCTTTCTTCTATTCTTATTTCTACCCTCCATTATACCGAGCTTTTGGTTCCTTTGCGACTTAAAAAGCTTAGCTCTGAAAGATTGACGATTTGGGGTGGTGTGGAGTATGCTATAGGAATAAAGTTTAGGTCCCGTGGGTCGGGGGCTGGGGTAAAATGTCGCAAAGTCTACGTCCCCGTGCGACATTATTTTAGGTAGGAGGTGAGTCATTATGGATGGGTTGGTAAAGATGTTGCCCTATTTATGGCCGGTTTTTGCTCTTCAATTGGGCTTGCAGGTGTATTGTATCCTCAATTTGGTTAAAAGAGTCAGGGTCCGATACAACAACAAGCTTCTTTGGGGTTTTATTATCCTCTGTGGAGGCATCCTGGGGCCTATTGTTTATCTTTTATTCCGTGGAGACGAGGAATAGGTGAGTTTTATGCAAGGCAAAGATGTTGAGTTTGCTATTGAAACTGTAAAATTGGTCAAAAGCTTCAAAGCTGTCACTGCAGTGGATCATTTGGATTTGAAGGTGCCCTATGGATCGATCTATGGGTTTTTGGGTCCCAATGGGGCAGGCAAAACTACCACGATTAAAATGTTGACGGGGCTGTCCAAGCCCAATAGAGGGCAAATCCGTATTTGTGGGAAAGAGGTGCACTTTGGCCAGGTAAGGCACCGCGAGGATATTGGCTTTCTACCGGATGTGCCCAATTTTTATGACTGGATGACTGCGAGGGAGTTTATGGCTTTTTGTGGTCATTTATTTGGCATTGAGGCTGGGACATTAAAAACTCGCAGTAGAGAGCTACTGGAAATGGTTGGTCTGGCTGGAGTTGCGAAACGAATTGGAAGCTATTCCCGCGGGATGAAGCAACGTCTGGGTATTGCTCAGGCAATGGTGAATAACCCAGGGGTCCTATTTTTAGATGAGCCAACTTCGGCGCTGGATCCTATTGGCAGAAAAGAGATCATGAGCATTATGACAGCCCTGGCTGGGAAGACGACTGTCTTTTTTTCGACTCATATTCTGGCAGACATTGAACGGGTCTGCGATCGGGTGGTCATCTTAAACAAGGGAAAAAAAGTTATTGAAGGTACGATGGCTGAACTTAAACATGTTTCAGCTTCCAGGACTATCCTGCTTGAAGTCGAGGGAAGGGATCGTAGGGATGAGTTTTTACAACTGTTAGCCTCTCTGGATTGGGTGGAGCAGGTGGAATGCTTTAACGAGGAGCTGAAGCTTGTGGTGAGAGATTTGAAACAGGCACAAGTAGCGCTTCCTGGAATCTTGGATCGTTTGGGTCTTGGGCTGAGGAAGTTTATGGTACTTGAAGCTACGCTGGAAGATGTTTTCTTGAAAGTAGTGAAGGAGTAATGAAGGCGATGAGGGCGATGGCTTTTTTTAAAAAAGAATGGATGGAAGCACTTAAAACACCTAAACTGCTTATTTTAGCTTCTACTTTTTTCCTTTTTGGTCTTTTGAGTCCTATTACTGCGAAATATATGAACGAGCTTATTGCTGGCTTGGGAAATTTGGACTTGAAGCTTCCGGATCCCACGTATATGGATGCTTATGTGCAGTTGTTTAAAAATTTGTATAGTATAAATATTTTGATCGTTTTGATGACATTTATGGGTATGGTGGTGGATGAAAAAGTGAAAGGTACTGCGATGCTCGTATTGACCAAGGGTCTTAGCATGCGTGCTTTTATTTTGAGTAAGTTTTTTTCTGCCTTGATCGTTTTTACTCTGAGCTATATGCTGGCAGTGGTGGCTTGTTTGTATTATACCTATCTCCTTTTTCCAGTCTTTTTTAATCCAGGCGTGGGAGTGGCTTTGCTTTTGTTTTGGATCTATGGGGCTTTAATCATAGCGCTTACCCTTTGTTGCAGTACTTTGGCCAGGTCGCATACGATGGCTGCAGTGGGAAGCTTTGGGGCTTTTGTGGTCGTTTCTTTGACGGGCACCCTACCTCGCCTTGGTGCTTTTTTGCCTGGATCGTTTCAGGCTCTTGGGATGCAAGCTGTGGCTGGGACTGCCGAAGCTGGGAAAGCTTTTATCCCTGCGCTGATAGCTTTGGGTTTGATGTTGCTTGTGCTTATCGTTATGGTGGCAAGTTTCCGCCAACAGGAAATATAGCTTTAGGTATTTTTATTTAGCATTTGGAAAAGAGTGTCGCACGGGGACGTAGTGTGTCATGAGTAAGAACAGGATACTTCAGAGGGAGGTGAGGAAAGTAAACGAAGTCAAAGACTTACGTAACTGTTTTCTGGATGAGAGGTCAGGTCTCTCGAAATCGACCTAGCAGGAGGAGGTTTCAAACCACCTGGAGCTGCTCTGTTCAAAAGGCAGGGTAGTGAGCATCCATGGAAAAGGCTGCAAGAGCAGTCAGGTACGGAATAGCAAGATGAACACCAGTGAACCATTGACGAGGTCTCGAAAATGCTAAATGATGTCAAAATCAGTGTGCTACGTCTACACTGAGAAGAGAGGGGACAGTGACCTGTATCGACCCCTTGGCATCCGGGATACAGATGGCATGAGGCTATTCCAGGCCAGAAAACGGAACATGAGAGGCTTCACGCTTAGGAAGTAGGAAAACTTACAAGGGCAACACCCCAAGAAGGAAAGTACGAAAATCAACCCCTGATCGTGGAGTGTCGGAGGTTCCCATAGTAGCGAAGAAGCTTTTGAAAGAAAGCAGAGCCAAGGGGAACCATGGAAAAGCCTCATTACATTAATCAACCGAAAGGAAAGAAGAAATGAGTGACGCCGCATCAAGCTATGAAGGAAAAACCATTGCCATCAGTAAAGCGCAAGTGGAAGAAGCCTATCAGCAGGTAAAACGCAATAAGGGAGCCCCAGGCTATGACCATCAAAGCCTGCTCCACTTTGAAGCACAAAAAGAAAAAGAGCTCTACAAAATCTGGAATCGCCTGAGTTCAGGAAGCTATTTCCCCCCTCCCCTGCGCACCGTCATGATTCCCAAAGCCTCGGGAGCGAAACGACCCTTGGGTATCCCCACCGTAGGGGATCGGGTCGCCCAAATGGTGATTAAAACACTGCTTGACCCCTATCTGGAACCCCTATTTCACCCCGATTCCTATGGCTATCGCCCCAAGAAATCCGCTCATCAAGCCTTAGCCATTACCCGAAGCCGATGCTGGAAGCAGGATTGGATCCTCGACCTGGACATTCGAGCCTTCTTTGAGCAAGTGAACCACCTCCTGTTAAACAAGATGTTACAGCACTATGTTTCCGAAGTCTGGATCCTTCGCTATCTTCAGCGTTGGATTCAAGCCCCCGTAGAACAAGCTCAGGGAGTCTTGGCTTGTCCCTTGCAAGGACTTCCTCAAGGGGGAGTCATCAGTCCCTTGTTGGCAAACCTGTACCTGCATGTCACCTTGGATAGCTGGCTTCGAAAGCATTTTCCTCACGTGAAGTTTGCACGTTACGCGGATGATATGGTCTTACATCTATCCAGTGAACACGAAGCTCAAGCCTTGTTACAAGCCATACGAAAGCGCTTGGCTCAAGCCAAACTAAGCCTGAATGAAAGTAAAACCCATATTGTCTACTGCAAGGATAGCAGTAGAAAAGGAAACTACCCCACCATTCAATTTGACTTCCTGGGCTATACCTTTCGTCCTCGAGCCGCTAAAGACAAGCAAGGGAAAGGTTTCACGAGTTTTCTCCCTGCCCTTTCTCCCAAAGCCAGAAAAACCATGAATCTCAAAATGAAGCAATGGAATAGCCGACAGAAAACTCCCCTGAGCCTGGAAGCAGTAGCCCAGTATTGGAATCCCATCTTGCGAGGATGGATTACCTATTATGGGAAATTCTATCCCTCCGCCCTGCATTGGTTAAAAGAACGTATGGATGAGCTACTGGTGCGATGGATGAGAGCCAAATACAAACGCTTCCGCTACCGACCCACCCGAGCCTTTCAATGGCTAAAGTTCCTGCGGCAACGGCAAGCGAACTTATTTGTATATTGGGCACTGAAGTAATTCCTTCAACGATTGGATGTTTTCCATAAGAGCTGGATGAGTTGAGAGGCTCACGTCCAGTTCTGTGAGAGCCTGAGGGTGAAATTCCCTCGGGCTACTCGACGACTTTGCGACATTTATTTGTCGCAAAGTCTACGTCCCCGTGCGACATTTCCGTGCGATAAAACTATTCGAGGCGACTTCGGAAGAAGTTTTCAGTTTCTTTGTCCATAAAGTATACGTAGCAACCTTTTTTCCCTCGGGTAAGAAGGATTAGGTAGTAGTTTTTGAGGGTTTCGAGCAATGAGGCCTCTATGTTTTTTAGATGAGGGTCATAGCTGTTTTTCATCTCAGCATGCCAGACTGATTGAGGAAAATTATAGCAAAGGTCTTTACCAAAGATGATCCCTACATAATCATAGCTTTGATTTTTAGCTAGGTGGATGTGGCCAATCTGGCGGAAGCCATTGGGATCCAGGTTCCAGAACGTAGCTTTCGGTACGTTTTGGGGAGGATCGCTTATCTCAGGATGTGCCACCCAAGGTCGTTGATAGTTTTCAATTACGATGTCATTATTGAGCTCATTTTTCGAATTGGGCTTTGAAGACCATTCCCAGCAAAAACCTGCGAATATCCTGGCGCTGTACTTTGACTTGATCCTGTCCATGAGGATTGTTTCGATATCGTAGGGTGAGGAAACAATATGAAAATCAAAAGCATTAGGGTTGGATTTAAAAAAAGGAACAGCTGTTTTTTCTATTTGCAGGGTATGGTAAAGCCATTGAACATAGGGAGTGTCTGGGGTAGGAGCCTCGTATTGAGGAGTTTCCGCTACTTGCTCTACACTCTCCTCGGGGGGCTTTTCTTTTTTGAGCTTGTTTTTTGGTAGTTGAGGCGATAGTTTTTTAGCTTTTTGCTTTGCTTTTCTTTCTGGTAACTCTTTAATGGGTGGCTTTGCTGGGGGCGGAAAACAGCAAACATTGGCATAGCTGACGAGAAAGTCATTTAGATCTTCTATTAGCTTGTAAGCCGTTTGGTATCGATCGTCTGGATTTTTGGCCAGAACTTTAAGAACGATGGACTGAAGGTTGATGGGGATGTTTCTTTGCGAGGATTCTAGAAAACGAGGAGTTTTTTTTGATGAGCATTTCCATGACTTCAATGGGCTGATCTGAATCAAAGGGAGGCGCCCCAGTTAGCAATTCAAACATAAGCACTCCAATGGAATAGAGGTCAGACCTAACATCGTACTTTGAATAGACCACCTGCTCTGGGGCGGCGTATTGTACCATACCCATGAAAGCTCCGCTGGAGACTGATGATGCATCTTCGCTTCGAGCAATCACCAGGTTGATAATTTTAACTTGGAGATCTTTACCTATACAGATTACTTCAGAGTTTAGGTCGCGATGTGTAATTCCTTGGCTGTGCAAATAGGATACAGCGTCTAAAATATTTAGCGAAACTTTGACCATTTGCTCCAGGGTGAGTTTTTTGTTTTTTGCGACTAATTTGAAAGGTCGCCCTGAAGTACTTTCCCGAACAATACAAATACGCTCTCCATCTATTAGCATATCAAGCAATCGCACAAAAGCAGGATGCTGGATGTTTTTCATTAGATGGTATTCTCTTTGGATGCGTTGATTGAAGGAAGGATTTGATAGGGTGGGGATCTGGAGGCTTACGGGATGGTCTTCTTTCAAATCATAGGCAAGATAAATATTGCTGAGAATGAAGCGATGAATGAGCTTGTCAACTCGATAGCGGTCCTGGATTACAAGGTTTTCCAAATTTTCCTCAGGCTTCGTATTGGGTGGTCTCAACAAAGCGGATGATCTTTGTTGGAAGGATTTGCTGAAATCTGTATAGCTAAGCGAAAAAGAGTGGTCTATTCCGATGGTTTCTATCATGGGGATGGAAGTTTGCTCTGGAGGGGCTTGGGTATTCTTTAAAATTGCCTCAATGGTTTCGTGGTGGCGGAGGACTTCTTTAAAGGAAGAAAACCTTTGGCTTGGGTCTTTTTCCAGCATTCTCATGACCATATTATCAATCTGCGAAAGAAGGTCAGGTCGGAGCTTTGCAAGGCGAGAAGGGCTAATGGCGATATGCATATGAGCAAGGGTGATAGGAGTTTTTTGTTCGCAAAACGGCAAACGTGTACTGAGCATTTCAAAAAGAATGATGCCCAACGAGTAGATGTCGCTGGCTTCTCCGAGTGATCCATGCGCTGGGTAGAGTAATTCGGGGGCCAGGTAGCCAAAGGTGCCGAAAATATCATCGGTTTCTATGTTATCTTCAAGGATAGCATTAAGGGAGATGTTTCTCGTGTAGCAAAAATCGCTTATGAAGGCTTTGCCATTGGAATTAAGGAGGATGTTGGAGGATTTAAGATTGAGGTGCATGAGGCCTTTTTGGTGGGCACAGGATAATGCGAGACAGACCTGGCGCAGGATTTGCATGGTTTCGGAGGGTGAAAAGGAGCCTTTTTGTTGAATAATTTGTCGAATGTTTTGGCTTTCAATGTAATCTGAAACCAGGTAATAGCGATTGTTGTCGTAGCCAAGTTCATGTATTTTAACGATATGGGGATGTTTGAGGGTTTTTAACCTTTCTATTTGTTTGATATATTGTTCGATAAAGGGTTTATTGTTGCAAATGCATGGATTGATGAGTTTTACTGCGACAGGTTTTTTAAGTTCTGGATGATAAGAGCGGTATACGGTAGAGGTACCGCCTTTGCCAATGACCTCTTCAAGCTCAAAGCGCCCAATGGTGTTATTCAACATTACTCTTCATTTCTATCATGGGTGGCTGGTGAAGGAGAGGAGAAGGTCTGTAACGGCATCATGCATTTCCTGGACACTTTGATATCGTTTGGAGGGATCTTTTTCAATGGCCTTGAAGACTATATTCTGTAGCTCCACTGAAAGGTTTTCTTTGATTTTAGCAGGGAAGACTGCCTTTTTGTTGAGATGCATATTGATAATATCGATGGGAAGATCTGAGGTGAAGGGGGGCTTACCGCATAGTATCTCATAGAAAAGGATGCCCAGGGAATAAACTTCGGAACGATAATCATAAATGGATTTGGTAATTTTTTCTGGAGCTGTGTATTCTAAAGATTCTTTAAGTCCTCCGCTGGAAGCAGAGGAACCGTCACTGGCTCTATTAAGGATAAAGCTGGTAATTTTAACTTGCAAATCTGGAGTGATGGTTACCATTTCGGAGCTGATTTCCCGGTGAAGTAGCCCTCGTTGATGAAGGTAGTTGATGCTGTCGAGGATACTTATCATGACAAGTAAGGCGTTTTCGACGTTCATTGGCTCCGATTTTACAATTTGACTCAGTTTTTGCCCTTTGGCATATTCGCGGATGATATATTGAAATTCATTCAGATCAATGAGGTCGATGATTTTAACAAAGCCAGGATGTTCAATTTGTAGAAGCGTCTCTGTCTCTCGCTGGTGCTGCATTTTTATAAAGTGACTGCTACCTGTGGGCACTTCAATGCTTATACTTTGCTCGGTATGAAGATCGAAACCTAAATATAGCATGCTCTGACGTGGCTTGGCGATGAGTTTGTCGATACGGTAGCGATTGTTAATGATTTTACCCTTGAGAGAAATTTCGCAGGCCTGTTCGCTTGAAGCCGTCTCTGGATCAGGAGCTTTTAGTGCTAAAAGGAGCTCAGATACGTTTTGGTAGCGTTGGAGGGGATCTTTGGCTAGCATTTTATCGAGGACACCCTGAATCCATTGGGGTAGATCTTTTTGATGATAAAAAAGTGGCTCTGGAGTGACCGAGATATGCATATGAGCAAGAAGAATAGGGACTTTGTCTACAAAGGGTGGGTGTCCGCAGAGCATTTCATAGAGGATGATGCCCAGGGAGTAAATATCGCTGGCAGAACCCGTTTTGCCCATGTTGGCATATAGTTGTTCGGGCGCAAAATAAGCTAAGGCATCGGTAGTGTTTTCGATGGGAATCGACTTGTCAAGAATAGTGCTGAGGGTGATGCCTTTACTGAGAGCAAAATCACTTAGCAAAGCTATTCCATTGGAAGCTATGAAAATATTGGAGCTTTTAAGGTTGAGGTGGGCGAAACCCTGCTCGAAAGCATAAGCCAGCGCTGAGATTACATTGGTGAGAATATTGAGAGCCAGGTCGAGACTGAAAGGTCCGCTTATTTGTAGCAATTGTTTTACCGTACTGCCTTGAATGTAGTCCATGACGGTATAGAAATGAGTATCTTCTTGCCCGTAGTCATGAATCGTGACGATATTGGGGTGACTCAGTCCAGTGAGTTTGGGGCAGTCGTGGTGGAAAGTGAGGGCAAAATCATTTTTTGCGGTGAGTTGATCAGAAAAGAGCTTGAGCGCTTGAACATTTTCTTTTTGTTGGTGTTTTGCCTGGTATACCTTGGACAAATCTCCATGATTAATCTCTTCGATGATCTGGTATGGTCCTAGTTTAGTGATGTTTTCCATTTATACCTCGTGATGTGTTTTCTTATTTTTCAATATGATCTCGAAAATAGGCTTCGGTGCCGTGATCCATAAAAAAGACGTAAACTCCTTTGATGCCTCGGCTGAGCAGGATGCGGTAATGATTAAGCAAATGGGCTTGAAGTGGTTTTCTGGAAGCGTGCAAGACTTCGTCGGTGCAGGTTTGGGGGTTGCTGAGCCAGGAAGACTCTTCGTCGCTGTAGCTAAGGTCTTTGCCAAAAATGACGCCAATATAGTCAAATTTTAGATCCTGGAGGGTATAGACATTGCCCACCTGGTTGATACCCTGAGGGACTATTGACCAGTAGGAAGCACTCGGAACATTTTTGGGGAGCTGATCAATGCTGGGAAAAGGGACCCAAGCTTTGTTGAAATTGTCTATGCTAATGTCTTGTGCCAGTGTCATGTTTTGATCCAGCTCTTTGGTCCATGGCCAGCAAAGTCCTGCGCATAATCGGGCTGAATGCCCTTGGTCAACCCTCTCAAGTAAAAGCTCGTCGAGATATTCGGGACTTTTAAGGATATGAAATTCAAACGAACTCGACTTTGCGAGGGTAACAGGTTTTTTGCATTCAATAAAGTCAAGCATACAAAGGAGCCAGTGGATGTAATCGGGATGGGGGTGTTCGTAGATTAGTTTGTCGATTTCTGACGCTTTGGGAAGGGGCAATACTTTGTAGAATTTGCTCATTTGGAGCTTTCCTTTGCTGTTTTTGATCAGAGGACCATCTTCCTGGTTTTTTTGCTTTTTCTTTTCCTGGACCTTTTTTTCAAGAAGCTGTGAAATATTTTTTTTGCCTTTTTTACTTTGATCGAGCTCTTTCAAGGCTTGAGTATAGCTTTCGAGCATTAGCTTGATTTCCTCGTAAAACTCCCTTGCAGTCTGATACCGTTCGTAAGGTTTTTTGGCAAGGGCTTTTAGGACGATTTCTTGTAGGGGAAGGGGTATTAGAGCTTTATCTTCGAGAGAAAACTGGGCTTCTTTATTGAGATGCATTTCCAAAATCTCTGCAGGTTTGTCTGAGGCAAAGGGTGTTTTGCCTGTGAGAAGCTCGAAGAGTAGGATTCCTGTGGAGTAGATGTCTGATCGATAGTCATAGCGGGATTGGGAAATTTTCTCGGGAGGGGCGTAAGCTACCAGACCCATAAATCCTAAGCTTGAGACCGAGGAGGCCTCCTTTGCTTTGCTGATAAGAAGGTTGTAAATTTTGACTTCGGATTCTGCGTTGACGGTAATGATTTCGTTGTTGATATCGCGCTGAACCATGCCCAGAGCGTGCAAATAGCAGAGGGTGTCCAATAAGCCCAGGATGATGCGAAGGGCTTTTTCAATGCTTACTTTTCCACTTTGCAAAATATTTTTGATGGGTCGACCGAGGTTGAACTCCCGGATAAGGTAGATGCGTCCATTGTGTTCGATGATGTCCATGATTTTGATAAGACCGGGGTGGTCGAGGCTTTTGATGATGTCGAATTCTTCTTTGAGTTTGAGGCGAAAGGCTTGATGATTTTCTGATGGAAGCTGGATGCTGATATGCATGTCTTTTTGAAGGTCATATCCCAAAAAGAGATTGCTGAGGATGGGCTTGGAGATGAGCTTTTCAATACGGTAGCGATCTTTAAGCACCTTACCTTCAATAGTACCATGGTCTGGGGCTAATTCCACAGGATTCTCTTTGTTTTTATGTGACGCAAAGCTTTCATTGAACTCATTAATGCTTTTAACCAGGGAGTGGTCTTTGGAGAGGATTTCTATGTGGGGCATGGAGTGTGAATTGATCGTTTTCAGTTGAAATAGCAATTCTGACGCGTTTTGAATGCGATTGCAAGGGTTTTTTTCGAGCATTTTTTGGAGGCAGGCATCGAGTGAAGCTGGCAAATCCGCTTGGTAATCCAGAATGCTTTTGGGGGGATGCGTGATATGGAAATGGGCACACTCAATGATGGTCTTGAAGGGGGGGTAGGGAAAATTTCCAGTGAGAATCTCAAAAAAAATCAGACCCAGCGAATAGATATCGGTGCTTTCCTGAACTTCGCCTGCAAGAGGATAAAATTGTTCGGGTGCCATGTAACAAAGATCGGAAGTGAGATCAAAGTCAGCGTATGTCCCGTTTAGAATCTTGCATAGAGTGATCCGTTTGCTGAAAGCAAAGTCGTTGATGATGGGCTCAAAACTACTATCGAGAAAGATGTTTTCTGGCTTCAGCTTGCCATGGATGAGCTTTTGCTCATGGGCATGACTTAGAACTTCTGTGATAGATTTGAAGAGCTTTAGCGCTTTATCCAGGGAGGGGAGAGTATGTTTTTTGATGTAGGATCTAAGGTTTTTGTTTGCCTGGTAGGGAGTGACGTAGAAGAGTTGTTGTTGGTGGATGCCGTATTCGATGATTCCAGGAATTTGGGGGTGTTTGAGTCGAGAAAGCTTTTGTGTGTCCGCGTGAAATTGAGAAACAAACTCGGTTTGAGACGACAAGCATGGAGATAAGAGCTTAAGGGTAAAAAAACTGTTTGAATTTGAATGATATACTTTGAAAAGCTGGGACATGCTACCATGACCGAGCTCCTCCAAGACCTCATACGAAGCAATCATTCTTTTGTTGTCCACTGCACACTCCGTTAGTAGCGCACCCTCTCAAGATTAACTACAGCTATGCAAAATCAGCTACCTCTTTTGTTATTATAAACTATCGCTATATAAAGTCAAAGCAATTATTTCGTTTTTTCGTGTTTGCTTTTCATTATTATTTCATAATTGATTCATATCCCTTACACTTTTATATGGTATTTCTTGTATAATGCATTTAAAAGGGAGAAAATATAATGAAGATAAACAATAAAGAACGGATGCTGATTTCTGTAATGATTTTGTGCTTTTTTTTGCTTGCGAGTTTTTCTGCTTGTGCCCCCCAAAAAGCAGTTGATAAGTCCCCAGAGCTTGCTTCTGACAATCCTTTGGAAAAGAACATTTCTGCTGAGAGTTTGCCAAACAAGGCAAACCTTCCAAAAGAGGCGTTGCGTTTTAAGGATGGACCTTTTGCTGGACAGGCTATTCCTGCCGACATTAAGGGCTCCTACACCCTGACCGACACTGCGTTTATATACCAGGTTCCTTTGGATGTTTTGGGAGAAGCTTTTATGATACCGCCTCAGTATATTGACCAAGTGCGCCATGTTGACCTCAAACAGATTTATCGAAATCTTGCCCTGGTAGACAAGGAATTGGGCAATGGCTCTGTAATTATGTTTGTTTCCTTGTATAAGGGCATGCCCTATGAGCCCCACGAACCTACCTATCAACTTGAAATGGGTGCACAAATTTTAAAGCAAAGCGGAAAACTAAGCCCTGAGCAAGAAAAGTATCTGGACGAGCATACGGTTTTGTTGAGCGAAATTGGTCAGGTATATTTTGATTTTCTCGACCCCTCTACAGGGCAGGATCCAAATGCCAAACCACCCCTTGCGAGCGAGGATCCTTCGATGATCGGTGTGTTAAGAATTGATGCTCAGACTACTTTTCAAGACGTGTTGGATGTCGGGATCAGCCAAAGGATCCTTCTTGAAATTGTTGGAGCAGAAAAAATAGAAGATTTGAACCAATCCATTCGATCCTATTGTGTACTCAAGGGCCTTCAATTCAGCGCAGTCAAAGATCGCCTCAACCAATTACTCGATTAAAACATGCAGAGGGACGCGTACCTTGCGACATTTTTTTGGATCCTGGTAGTGCTTTGGATGGCTTTTATTTTTTATTGTTCTGCCCAGCCTGCAACACAATCAAAGGACTTGAGTTCGGGTCTGACTGATTTCGTTGTTCAGGCTATGAACAGGTGGCTACCAGCTATCAAGGTTAATACAGAATGTTTACATGGGTTTTTACGCAAACTGGCTCATTTCCTGATTTATTTACTGCTTGGGGTCTTGGTGATGCAGGCTATGAGGGCAAGCGGTATTACGGGCAAGAGAGCAATTGTTGCCAGTTTGCTTACATGCGTCCTGTATGCTGTTTCCGACGAGTTGCATCAGTTTTTTGTGCCTAATAGGGGCGCTCAAATTACCGATGTTATCCTCGACAGCTTTGGGAGCAGTTTGGGCATCTTCCTGGCAAGTGTAGGGTGGCGAGTTGGGGGCAGGTCCGAAAGAAAAAAAGTTTAAGCTTTTTGCTCTTTGGATCTCTTGAGGATCAGATAAACTACGACCAACAGAAAAGCTATAATACAGGCGATAGAAGTGTTGATAACTCCTGGATAAAGCCCTGAAAAGCCTTCAGGACCCGGCTTGATATGTTTCATCCAAATACCTGCGTAGGCCCAGATAAAGACAAGAGCGTAGGCGATACTGCTGAAGCGAAGCATGGTGGCTATACCTATCAGGGCTCCAACGAGGAGAATGACGACGGTCCAAAGGGACTCTTCGATACCCCATCCGTTCCAACCCAGTCGCACCAAGTAGGCCGTGGTATTGGCGATGGTGGCTACAGTGATCCAGCCGAAGTAAATGCTGAAAGGTAAACGGAGGAAGAAGCGCTCGATGGGGGAGAGCTTTGAGGAAATATTGAATTGATGGAGCGCTTGGACGATCATGATGAGGCAAATCAGTATGGTAAGCATGAAAAGCATGGTTAGGGGCATGATTTGATAGTGCCAGGCAAAGATCCATGAGGCATTGGCCAGCGAGGATATGATGAAGAGGATGCCTACTTTGTTGAGTAATTTGGCTTTACTTTCATTTGAGGGGCCACTGCGGAATAGTCCGAGGTGGTAGAGCACAAAAGCAAGCACCAGAAGATAAATAAGACCCCAGATGGAGAAAGTCAGACCTTGAGGGGCAAAGAGGTTGGGAAAAGCATCGGATACTTCGCCTGTGTTTAAGCCATTAATTGGCAGAGCATTGGCCAGTGCGTTGATAGTGATCATGATGATAAAAC
>Ga0351890_10233_pt1 | contig 17607 bp, 20 predicted proteins | sample TotcelFGM3001M15_FD_206743 | JGI IMG/M metagenome (GOLD analysis project Ga0351890, IMG submission 206743) | Enriched cells from coal bed in the Powder River Basin, Montana, United States - Total cells FGM rep3 HSBNCT.FGM.300.1.M15 ...
GTCCCAGGTCGAGTGTCACGGTCGCCTCCCGCCCCAACGTGCTGTCCGGCTTGCCCGTGACCGCGACGATCGGAATCGCGCGCAGCGACGGCAATAGCCGGGTCACTTCTTCCGTTTCGCCGCTGAACGACAGCATCAGCACGACGTCTTCGCGGTGAACGCGTCCCAAGTCGCCGTGAACCGCTTCGCCCGGATGAAGAAAATGACTGCGGGTTCCGGTGGACGCCAAGGTGGCGGCGATTTTCTGCCCGACCAGACCCGCTTTTCCCATCCCGCTGACGATTACACTGCCGCGGCAGCGAAACATCGCGTCCACGGCTCGGCAGAACTCGTCACCCAACCGCTCGGACAACGCGAGCACCGCTTGCCCCTCCGTGCGCAGGATTTCCCGAGCGAGGCGGATTTGTTCAAAACGGCTCAGCGGCGTCAGACGGCTGGCAGCTTTCATGCTCATAGGGACGTCATCCTTGACGTGCTAAGGAACGGCCGTCGTCGTGGTTCGTTCCGCGAACACACGTTCGTTCGCGGGCGCACACCACAACCTGTACGATGGCCCGCGCATCATACCGGTTTCCAGCAGCCGGATTCTACCCGTTCCCGGCCAACGCGGCAATGTTGGCTGGCGAACCTGAAGGTTCCGGATTTTCGGCAGCTGGGAACGCTGCCCCCGCGTCGCAAAAAAACCGCTCTAGGGTGCCCGGCGGACGGATGATAGAATTCCCGCGTCATGCCCAGATGCGTATCGAATTGCCGCCGGAGGGAACCATGAGCCGCAATGCGTTGGTCGTCGCTGTCATTCTCGGGAGCCTGCTGCAAGCGGAGCTAGCATGGGCCCAGCCGCTGGCTGCCAACTCGGCGCCGGCTGTCAACTCGCCGCCGCCTCAAATCGGGACGCCGCCGTTTCCGCCGATGAGCCCGCAAGAGCAGAAGTTCCTGGACGACGTGCTAAGCTACTGGCAGCAGCGCAGTCAAGCGGTCGAACGCTATCGCTGTACGTTCCGCCGCTGGGACTACGATCCCGTTTTCGGCCCGGCCAATACGTTCAAGACGTACAGCGAGGGCAGCATCAAGTACTCGGCGCCGGACAAGGGCATGTACAAGATCGAGAAGACCCTGCACTGGACCGCTCCCGCTCAAGCGGGCGGAAAGCCGACGTTCGTCCAGCGGCCCGACGACGTGGGCGAACACTGGATCTGCGACGGCCAGTCCGTGTTTGAGCACGACGCAAAGAACAAGCATCTGATCCAGCGCGAATTGCCGCCGCACATGCGGGGCCAGGCGATCGCCGATGGCCCGCTGCCGTTCTTGTTCGGAGCCGACGCGGCCAAAATCAAGCATCGCTACTGGATCCATCCGCTGCCCGTGCCGCCGGACGTCAAAGGCGAGTACTGGCTCGAGGCATATCCCAAGACGCGGCAAGACGCGGCGAACTATCAAAAAGTCCACGTCATCATCGCCCAGGACGATTTTCTGCCGAAGGGGCTGGTCATCTTCGACCGCAATTTCGACTCCGTCCGCAATCCGGCTCGCTCGACGTTCACGTTTGAGAATCGCGAAGTCAACTGGAGCGTCGCGCTGCAACAGTTGAATATCTTCAACCGCGAGTTCTACGAGCCCAAGCCGCCGTTCGGCTGGAAAAAGGTCGTCGAGAAGTACGAATCGCCGGAGGCCCAGGATTCCCCGCCCGCGGCGGGCGGAACCGTCCATCAAGCGCAGCTGCCCGTCGGCAGCCCGCCGCGGCGGTAAGTATTGTTCGAGAAATGACTGTCCGACTTGCGGGCTGTTGATTTAATGTGTCTACCGCGTATTACGTGAGGACACGCCCGTTGGAGTTCACGCTTCAGCGTGCCCGGCCGGCTCTGCCGGCAGGAAAAGACACGCTGAAGCGTGAACTCCAACGAGCCCGAAGCGTCCAGACAGCATTAAATCAACAACCCGCTTGCACGGAGGCCCTGCGCAGCGCGGGCAGCGCACGGGCTGATAAATGCCCACGGCTTGTCCGTGGGATACTTACGCTCCGTGCTACACACGAACGCTCCGCATCCCCCCGTTCCCCAGCGGCGGCTCCGCCGCCGCTGGGGAACGGGGGGTGGGCTGGGGATGTCCGCCGGTGTAGCGACGAACGTGAAACTCCCACGGACAAGCCGTGGGCATCCCATTCCCCAGGCCGCGTCTGACTCTCGACAGTTATCTCGAACGGCGGTAAGCAACGTTGGGCACTTACGCGTTCGTCGAACGGTGGAAATGCACGTGCTGCCAGCGGCCGCTCAGACGCTGCCACACTCGCGTCTCTTCACACTTCGATGTCTGGGCTGCACCGGCTGCGTCCACGTACTGGACCAACCGCACGTAGCTGATTACCGCGGCGTCCTCGCCCAACAGCCGGACGTGCGGTGAACAGATCGTCACATGGTTGGCCGGCTTGCTGTTGGCCGGCTTGTCGCTCGCCGGCTTAGTGCCGGCCGACGTCGCCTTGCCCAATTCGAAATAGTAGCGGTGAAAGCCGATCCCCTCGACCAATTGGCCGCGGGCCTCCGGCTCGAAAGCAGTCAAGCTCGCATTGCACAGCGACTGGTACGTCTCCCAGTCGCCGCCTGCGATGCTCGTCAGCAAGCGTTCAGTCAATTCCAGTAATTCTTGTTGCGTGTCAGCGTGCATGGTCTTCAACTCGCTCATAAACAAGGAAACTAAACGGAAAATCGTTCTTCTCGTCGGCGGTATGGTCCGTCCGCCGAGCCAATTGCCACCGGTCCGGCGGAAATTCCGGAAAACACGTGTCCCCGGTGACGGTGGCGTGAACCAGCGTCAAGTAAACCCGTTCGATTCGCGGCAGCACTTGGCGGTATACCTCGCCGCCGCCGATGTAAAACACCTCGCTGTCCCCGGCGGCCAAACGCTCGGCCTCGTCCAGCGACGTCGCGACGCGCACTCCCGGTGGCTGGTAATCGCGCTGGCGGGTGATCACGATCGACTTTCGCCCCGGCAGCGGCCGGCCGATCGACTCAAACGTCTTGCGGCCCATGATGATCGTGTGGCCCATCGTCAGCTGTTGGAAATGCCGCAAATCGGCACTTAAACGCCACGGCAACCGGCCAGCGCGGCCGATGACACGATTTTCCGACATGGCGACGATCAAGGAATTGGGCATGGGGCTCGTTTTTTGTTCAGACCGCCACCGGCGCGGCAATCCGCGGATGCGGGTCGTAGTTTTCCAACCGGAAATCCTCGTAACGAAAATCGAACAGCGACCGGACGTCGGGGTTCAAGTGCAAGGTCGGCAGCGGCCGCGGCTGACGCTGCAACTGGGTCCGAGCCTGCTGCTGATGATTCGCGTACAAATGAGCGTCGCCAAAGGTGTGGATGAACTCGCCGGGCTGCAAACCGGTTACTTGAGCAACCATCAGCGTCAGCAGCGAATACGAAGCGATATTAAACGGTACGCCCAGGAACACGTCTGCACTCCGCTGGTACAACTGGCAGGACAGGCGGCCTTGCGAGACGTAGAACTGGAACAGGACGTGACAGGGCGGCAAGGCCATGCGGGGCAAATCGCCGACATTCCATGCACAGACGATCATGCGGCGCGAATCCGGGTCCGTGCGAATGACGTCCACGACGTTTTGGATCTGGTCGATCGTGCTGCCGTCGGCCGCCGTCCAACTGCGCCATTGACGCCCGTAGATTGGACCTAATTCGCCGCTTTTGTCCGCCCATTCATCCCAGATGGAAACGCCACGCTCCTGCAGATATCGCACGTTGGTGTCGCCCTGCAAAAACCACAACAACTCGTGAATGATCGACTTGACGTGCAACCGTTTGGTCGTCATCAACGGGAAACCGGCGCCCAAGTCGAAACGCATCTGATAGCCGAATACGCTCCGCGTCCCGGTACCCGTCCGGTCTTGCTTGTCGACCCCGGTATCCAGAATGTGCTGCAGGAAATTCAAGTAAACTTGCATTCGGGGTCTTTTACACCGACAGCGACCGCTTCGCAAGGGACGACAAGATAATTAGAATCGAGAACTGAACGTCGAATAAGGGAAAACGGACCTCCAGCAGACAGTTGATACAAGCTATGCAAAAAACAAAGGTCGCGATCGTCGGTTTTGGCACGGTGGGAACGGGTGTGGCCCGATTGTTGTTGGATCATGGCGACCGTACGGCGCGGCATGCGGGGCGCACGTTGTGGCTGGAGGCCGTGGTGGACGTCGACGTGAGCCGGCCGCGCGACGTGGAACTGCCCCAGGGGCTGCTGACCGACGACCTGACGAGGATCACCGCGAATCCCGAAATCGAAGTCGTTGCGCACGTCGTCGGCGGGATCGAGCCGGCGCGGACGATCATGCTCAAGCTGCTGGAAAGCGGCAAGGACGTGGTGACGTCGAACAAGGCTCTGCTGGCCGAACACGGTCCGGAGCTATTCGATCGGGCCCGCGAACTGGGCCGCTCGATCGCGTTCGAGGCGGCGGTGGCGGGCGGCATTCCGATCATTGCCAATATCAGCCAGTGCCTGTCGGCCAATCAGATCACTTCGCTCCGCGGCATTCTGAACGGGACCAGCAATTTCATCGTGTCGCAAATGGAAGAGCATGGCACGGCGTACAGCAGCGCCGTGAAACAGGCCCAGCAGCGCGGGTTCGCGGAACTCGACCCAACCTTGGACGTGGACGGTACCGATGCGGCGCAGAAGCTGGCAATCCTGGCCCACTTGGCCTTCGGTGTCCGCGTCCACTGGAGCCAGATTCCGCGGGTGGGTATCGACAAGCTGGATCCGGCGGATCTGCGGTATGCCCGAGAACTGGGATACCGCATCAAGTTGCTGGCGGTGGCGAAACTAGCCGAGGAGGGACTGGAGTTGCACGTCTCGCCGACGCTCGTGCGTGTGGGGCGTCCGTTGGCCGAGGTGCGGGAAGCGTACAATGCGATCAGCGTCGTGGGCGATGCGGTCGGCCAGCTGTTCTATCACGGCTTGGGCGCCGGCCAAATGCCGACCGCTTCGGCGGTCGTGGCCGACATGATCGACACCGCCGTCGGCCGGACGAAACTGACCTTCGAGACCCTGGAACTGTGGTCCAACCGCCAGTCGCGGTACTCGATGCGGGACTTCTCGAAGCTGCCGTCCCGCTATTATCTGCGGTTTGCCGTCGAGGACCGGCCAGGCGTGCTGGCCCAAATCGCCGGCGTCCTGGGCACCCACCATATTTCCATCGCGTCGGTCATCCAGCACGGATCGGCGCCGGATGGCGCGACGGATACCGTTCCCCTGGTAATCATGACGCACGCCGCCGCCGAAGGTGACGCCGCCGCGGCGACACAGGAAATCGATCGCTTGTCCTGCATCCACGGCGGGAGCGTGCGGATGCGCGTGCTGGACGACTGATGCTCCGCACCGTGGCATACCTCCAAATTCTCCCGCGCGGGGCGTTGGGGGACATCCTGGTCCGCTGGATCGGACATGTCGCGAAGAAATTCAGAACTCCTGACATGGGGCGAGATCTCCTGACGATTATAGGCTGAATGTGGTGGGGAGTTAACGAAAAGAATGAGCGGTACTGAGGTCCTCACCACGGACATTCGTCGGCGGTAAAGTACCTGACAGCAACACCGGCGTTTGAGACTCCTGGGTTCACCCCAGGGGAGCTTCACCTTCCATCCCAGAAGTCCCGACACAAAAATATCCTTTCCGCCGGCGGCGGCGGGAAGGGTGGGATGTCGGGCGTTCGCGTTTCTAGGCGGAAGGTGAAACTCCGCCGAGGTAAACTCGGTGGCCTCCGACTGAATGGCAGACAACCGCTCATGTTGCCGGCTCCGTATGTCAGGAGTTCTGAAATTGATCGCGACCGGAGTGGACGAGGAAGCCGGAGATTCTCTTGTGAGCATGACATCCCTGGAACGTGTCCGACGCGCGATCGAGTTTCGTGGTCCGGATCGTGTGCCGATTGTGTTTTGGAACTGTGACCAGATCCAGGGCGACGTGCTGCTCTATCATCTTGCACTTGGCGTGCCGGGCGACGGGACAGTCAATGCCTGGGACTGGTCGGTGAACGAGTGGGAATATCGGCTGGTCAAATCGGGCGACGGGACGATGGGGCATCCCGTCGATCCGGTGTACCGGCATCTGCCGCGTGCCGACGAGATCCGGGTGCCGGCGCTGCGCGAGGACGAACGGATGTCCGGGGTACCGGCATTCTTTGGGGCGTGCGGCCACCGTTACCGGCTGGCCAGTTTCGACTTGAGCGGCTTTACGGTCTACACGTTCCTGCGCGGGTTCGAAAACGCCATGCAGGAGTTTCTCTTGGAGCCTGCTGGTTTTGCCACGCTGATGGATGCGATCCTCGATTTCGAGTGCGATCTGATGCGGATGGCGGCCCGGCACGGATTCCATGGAATCCACTTTGCCGACGACTGGGGCACGCAATCCGGGATGATGATTTCCCCGGCGCTGTGGCGCCAACTCTTCAAACCGCGTTACGCCCGCCAGTTCGCTCTGGCGCATCAATTGGGCCTGGATACCTGGTATCACTGCTGCGGTGAATTCCTGCCGATCATGGAGGATTACCACGAGATCGGCGCCGACGTGCTGAATATCGGGCAACCCAACGTGAATGACATCACCGAGATCGGCCGCCGCCTGCGCGGGCGCCAGTGTTTCCTGATGCCGATCAGCTACCAGACCGTGTCGATCAGCGGAACCCCGGACCAGATTTACGCCGAAGCCGAGCGGCTGCACCAGCTTCTGAGCACGCCGGCCGGTGGTTTCATCGGGTACGTCGAGCAGTACCGGGTGATGGGCATGTCCGACCGGAACTATCGCGCATGCGGCGAGGCGTTTCGCCGGCTGGGCTGTCGAAGTTTCACTGCTCGGCCGTCGGCTGCCAGTCCGCGCCAGCGGGTGCTGGCGGCGCTGCGGCATGAAGTGCCGGACCGTACCCCGCGCGACTTCTGGGCGGAACCCGCGACGATGAACCGCTTGTTCGCCCACGTCGGACACCGGAACAAGGACCGGCTGCTGGATGCTCTGGGTGTGGACATCCGGCATCTGGAGACGTCGGAGCCGCCGCCGCGCGCGTTGGGGGACGGCTTGTACCAAAACTTCTGGGGCGAACGGTACCTGCTTCACGAAACCCCTTGGGGGCCGATGCGCGAGGACACCAAAGGGGCGCTCGCCGACGCTCGCCAGTTCGCGGAACTCGAGCGCTTTCCGTGGCCAACGCCCGATTGCCTGGACCGTTCGCAGTTGACCGCCCAGTGTGCGCGCTACGACGACTATGCACTGCTGTACGGCTTCGCGGACATCTGGCAGCGTCCGGCCTTGGTCCGCGGCTGGGAAGAAATGTTGATCGATATGGCCGAGCGGCCCGAGTGGGTCCACTTTTTGTGCCGCCGGTTCACGGATTTCTACCGCGAAGACTACACGCGCGCTGCCGAGATCACCCGGGGCCGGATCGATCTGTACCTGGTCATCAGCGATCTGGGCACCCAGCGCGGCCCGCTGATCTCGATGGCCATGTTCCGCGAATTTGTCGCGCCCTACCTGAAGGAGATGACCGGCTTGATCCATCATTTGGGCGGAAGAGTCCTGTTTCATAGCTGCGGCACGATCTGGCCGTTCATCCCGGAGCTGATTGCGTGCGGCGTGGACGTGCTGGACCCGATCCAGCCGACTTGCCCGGAGATGTCGCCGGAGCATCTGCACCGGCAGTTTGGCAGCCGGTTGTGCTTCCATGGCGGCATCGACATGCAGGATCTGCTGCCGAATGCCACACCGGCGCAGGTCGAGGCCCAGGTGCGGCGTTACTGTGACGTGTTTGCGCGGGGCGGTTATATTCTGGGCCCGGCCCACTTGTTTCAACCCGATGTACCACCGGAGAATATCCTGGCCGTCTATCGGGCGGCGACGTAACGCACCTGGAACGGGCTAGGAGAAAACGATGAAACGCTTGATCACCTTGGTGACGGGCCAATGGGCGGACTTGCCGCTGGCGGAACTGGCTGTCAAAGCGCGTGAGTTCGGCTTCGAGGGCCTCGAGCTGGCCGCTTGGGGCGATCATTTCGAGGTGGACAAGGCGCTGGCCGAGCCGGACTACTGTGAACGAAAACGGGCCTTGCTGCGACAGCATGGTCTGGAAGTGTTCGCCGTCAGCGCTCATCTTGTGGGCCAGGCCGTCTTGGACCGGATCGATTCGCGGCACCAGGCCATCCTGCCGCCTTACGTGTGGGGCGACGGAGATCCGGCCGGTGTGAATCGGCGAGCCATCGAGGAGATGAAGAACACCGCCCGGGCCGTTCGGGAACTGGGCGCCCGGGTCGTCACCGGCTTCACCGGCTCCAGTATCTGGCACCTGATGTACTCGTTCCCGCCGGTGCCGCCGTCCATGATCGACGAGGGCTACCGGTTGTTGGCCGAGCGTTGGAATCCGATCCTGGACGTCTTCGGCCAGTGCGGCGTCCAATTTGCGTTGGAAGTGCATCCGACGGAGATCGCCTTTGACCTTTACACCGCCGAGCGGGCGTTGGAGGCACTTGGCCGTCGTCCTGAGTTCGGGTTCAACTTCGACCCCAGCCACCTGGTCTGGCAGGGGGTGAATCCCGTCGAGTTTCTTCGCGCGTTCCCGGAGCGGATCTATCACGTTCATCTGAAGGACGCCATCGTCCGACCGGGCGGCTGCCGCGGCATCCTGGCCAGCCACCTGGACTTTGGCGACTGGCGGCGAGGCTGGGATTTCCGCTCACTGGGCCGAGGCAGCGTGAATTTCGAAGAAATCCTTCGCGCGCTGAACGACATCGGCTACGAAGGGCCGGTGTCCATCGAGTGGGAGGACAGCGGCATGGACCGCGACCACGGCGCCAAAGAAGCCTGCGATTTCGTCCGAGCCCTGCAAGTTCCCAAAACCCACCGCGCCTTCGACGCGGCTTTCGAACGCCCCTAGCTGCCACGCAGGCCGCCGAAACCGATGATTGGGACCAATCCTTTGTGCTTGGTCTTCATGCTTCGGATTTCCAGCAGATTCAGGGAAGCCAGCAGATTACGATTCTGGATGAAACTGTTCTTGGAAGAAGGAACTCGTGGTTGCCTGTCGCGATTGACGGGTTCTATTTTCGTTCTCATTAGAGTCAATCTGTTGGTCTCCCTGAATCTGCTGGAGAAAACAGCGCCGGGGTCAGACCTGGTTTTTCGTCCGTATCAGACGCTGTTCGAGGACGGGTGCAATCCCAAGCGGTGGCACGTCGAAATCTGCATAACGGATTCAGGGCTCAAGAGTTGAGACAATTTGAGTGTCACTTAAGGATCTGCGTCCGGCGAGAATCGCGGCGGCTGCCAATGCCACACCATACGCCGGTCTCGCGATGGTCTTGGAAACAGTCGGCGGTTGGTGTTGATACTTCGGATTTCCAGCAGATTCAGGGAAGCCAGCAGATTACGATTCTGGATGAAACTGTTCTTGGAAGAAGGAACTCGTGGTTGCCTGTCGCGATTGACGGGTTCTATTTTCGTTCTCATTAGAGTCAATCTGTTGGTCTCCCTGAATCTGCTGGAGAAAACAGCGCCGGGGTCAGACCTGGTTTTTCGTCCGTATCAGACGCTGTTCGAGGACGGGTGCAATCCCAAGCGGTGGCACGTCGAAATCTGCATAACGGATTCAGGGCACAAGAGTTGAGGCAATTTCGTCTTCCAACAAATCCAGAGGACTGCGCACGTTTGTCGTGCCACCTTCCATAACGTGCAAGTAGATCATCGTCGTCTGAATGTCCTTGTGCCCCAACAACTCCTGCACTGTCCGGATGTTATCTCCGTTCTCCAACAAATGGGTCGCAAAACTGTGTCTGAAGACGTGCGGCGTCACCCGCTTCGTCAAGCCCGACTTCTTCGCAGCCGCTCGAATCGCCTTCTGTACCGAATCCACATGGATGTGATGGCGCCGCCGAATCCGGTCCTGCGGCTCCCGCGGATCGACGCTGAAGCGATTCGCCGGAAAAAGATACTGCCACCCCAGTTCCCGCTCCGCATTGGGGTACTTCCGCCGCAATGCCGTCGGCAGCCAGACTCGGCCCAGTCCGCGCGCCAGGTCATCCTCGTGCAGTCGGCGGACGCGATCGACCTGGGCTCGCAACCGGTCCACGAGTCGGCGTGGTAAGACAGTCGCCCGGTCCTGATCGCCCTTGCCATTACGCACCGCGATCTGCAGCCGTTCCAGGTCTACGTCCTTGACGCGCAGACGACAGCACTCCTTGATCCGTAGGCCCGACCCATACATGACCTCCGCCATCAGCCGGTGAACTCCGTTGGCCCCCTCAATCCGTTGCAGAACGCCCGGCACCTCCTTCCGCGTCAAGACGACCGGCAGCCGTTTCCCATGTCGACCGCGGACCGCCATGATCTTCCCCAACTTCTGCCCCAAAACCGTGCGATAAAGAAAGACCAGCGCATTCAGCGCCTGCCGTTGCGTGTCTTTGGCAACCTTCTGATTCACGGCCAGATGCGTCAGGAATTGCTCGACCTCCAAGGCGCCCATTTTCTCTGGAGGCCGCTGTCCGTGAAACAAGATGTACTTCTCGATCCAGGCAAGGTACGTCTTCTCGGTTTCCAGCGCATATTGCCCAACCCGCAACGCGTTTCGCACGCGATCGCGCAATTTGACGCCGGGCTGACGGCCGTTGAGATAGACGGGCTCTTGCCTTTGTTGCGGGTGTGTCGCGTCCGTTTCCACGGAGTCTTCTAGCGCACCACGCGGCCAATGCCGCTCCAAAACCACCTCGTACAGAAACCGTATCGCCGCCGCCGCTTCCACGCGTTTTGCCGCCGCCGGACCGGAAAAACGGCCATCCGCTAAGAATGCCCGCACTTCGGGTACGCCCATTTCCTGAGGATGCCGTTTGCCGTGAAACACGATATAATCCAGCATCCACGCCAAGTACCGTCGCGCGGCCCCTTCTTCGAATCCGGCCGCCCACAAGGCGTCCCACGCTCGCTCCAGCAGCTTCTTTTCCCGCCCCGCTGCCTTCGGGCTCGTCGACAAATCCGCGGATTCCTGTAACGTTGCCATTGCAATTCTCCAGAAAACAGCGATAATTTCCCCGATTATACGAGTTCATGCCTGCGCGGGGGGCAAGTCGCACGTGTCGCCGCCCGAGCCGTGGTGTGGGAAAAACATTGGTCGCTTACCAGCGACAGACCGGAGTCAAACGGCGGCCGCACGGGACGTGCATTGTGCCTCCCACGGAATCCAACCGCTGGCAGTACGTTTGGACATTTTGAATACTAGTGCGTATTTGTACATATTAATTCTGCAATTGCAAGTACTTTCCAGAAAAAATTCTGCAATTGCACCCCCAAAAACAGAATTTTTTCTGTTTTTGGGGGTGTTACGCGAGATTTTTTTCTACATACAATACTGTTCGTCCCACGTAGCGTAGAACGGAGCGAGGAAAGAGCTTCAATGGTCGCCGAGTACCGGGCGTGCATACAGTGCGGCAGACCAATACTGCCTCGAACTTACGACCGGAATGGCGGATATTGCGCTCTGTGTGTTTGGGAGCACAAAGACGCCCCCTCGGTACCTGCCGAGCCATTACCTGAGCGGCTTGATCCCTTGGACTCCGATCCAGCCTACGCAGACATAATACGTTCCATTTCCGAGGCAGCGACTGATCTGGCGATCAAGGACATCAACGAGGAGTTCCCCTACTTGAACGTAACGCGTGATGATTTGGTCATGGGCTTGTGCCACGCGGTCTGGCGTCACAAGAAGCGATTGCTCAAGGAGCTTCATGGGCTTGACTGGTCCTCGCCTGCGGAACTGAATCCTCACATACTGTATGATTAAACGCCTCGGCTCGATCCGGCTGGAAAGGACGAACCATCGGTTGCAACCGAGCGGAGTACCGCCGGTTGAACCGGGACGTTCTTCCGTGACAGGAGACCCAAGGCAGGTGGAACCTCCTCCGACGACGATCGATGGAGCACGCGTTTTGGCTGTTGCGTACATCACGCCCGCAGTCACCGCACGAGGAACGACGCTTCATCGCATCAACGGCGAAGAGACCGGCTCGTTTGCAGCCCTTGCCATCGCTCAATACGAAGAAGACGAGGACGTCTACCTGTTGTACTGCGATGACCAGTGGAATGTGATCACTGAAGTTCGTCGGGATTCGGTCGATGCCGCCAAGGGAACGGCTGCGCAGGAATACGATGGCGTCAATTCGTGTTGGCACAATCCCGATGGCGGGAGAATTGTGCCGTGTGATTGACGTAGGCGAAACACCCAAGAAACAAGGCCGCGAGGCGCGGTCTCGGAAGAACCACAGGATGCAGGCGAGCGGGGGTTAGGTCGGTTGCCAGTGGTGGCGTCTTCCCGTCCCCGCCGCCTGATCCTGGTCGTTCTGCCACTGAACTCGATGCTGTGGACGATTCACTAATTGAATTTCTCCGAACAGGTGCATTCGGGATGATCCGTCTCGGCATGTCCGCGGACGAACTACTTGCCGCCCTTGGTAAGCCGGACGATGTTGGTTGCCAACGTGCAACAGACGCTGCTGACGTCTCGATCTGGCTGTATGGATCGCAGGGGGCGAACAACCTCCAGGTTCCTTTGCTAGAAAAACGAGTCATCGGGATTTGGCTTTACCTGTGGGGCAGCACTGACGTTTGCACGCTGCCTTTGGTCTTCTCAGCCAAAGATTGGACGATCGATGGACGCACAACCATCCCGGAATTCAAGCGACTGCTCGATGCGGAAGACATAAAATGGAGAACTCACGCTCCACTGACGTTTAACACGCAGACCTGCATTCTCGTGGAATCGAATGTGCATGCGATATGGACTCACGACGAACACGAAACACTTGAAAAGATCATGCTTACGGAAGGCTCCAACGGATGGTGACTGGACGAATAAGCGTGGCAGAACCAACGGATGCAATCGAGCCGCCGATTCGATTGCTGCTGAATGGACGATCGATCGCGGCGGCCGATTGATCCGAAACGTTCGGCACCTAAAGTATTTCCGCAACATGATAACTCGCGAAGCTCCGATTCCTGGGCTATTGACGCTCATCTCTGAGTGGGTTCCCGACCTTCAACCGCGACATCGCGTTGTGCCCGCCGACATTCCGGCATTCGTCCCCGCACCGTTACGCGCGATATACGAACTGGCCGGTAACTACCCAGTTCCTTTCACGGAACAATGGCGTCGTCCGAATTGGATTGCCGGACTATTCGGCAATCAGGATCAGCTGCTCCCGATCGACCAACTTGAAGTCGTCGGCGAACGGTTCAGATTCATTCACGAAAACCAAGGCGTCTGGCACTGCGACACGCTCGCGAATGAATCTGATCCGCCGGTGTACTCCGACTCTCGTGCCTATGAATATGGCGACAACGAATTCCGCGAAGTGTGCCCAACGCTGTCGCACTTCTTAACCACATACTGCCTTCAAGAATTGGTCTTTGGTTCGCAGCATCTGTTTTGCGTTGACTCGGAAGTCGAAGCCCCCGGCGATTTGGTCGTGGGTTCGTTGTGCGATGTCTGGGTCAAAGGGCTCTATGTCTACGGCGAGCCAACACACTCGTTTTACCTATGCAACGACAAATTGTTCGTCATGGAAACCGGTGGGTATTGGCTTGCCACAAACGATGAAACGCAATTGACACTGATTTCGGAGCGTCACGAGATACGGCGCATCCATTGAGTGCCGAACAAGGCGGTCAACCCGAGCGGCGGATCGGGCGAATTCTGAAATCAACGGTTCTTGGCCGCCGCCGGGTTACCGCTGCCGTTACGTCTGAAGATTGGCAGCACGTGTATTGTTTTTACTACAGATGCGATCTTTGTGGCTTCCGAGCAACCGCTGTTCACGGCGCAATCGGTTACTATCGCTTTGATGACGGTTGGGAAATGCCTGTGTCGACTGATCCTGCATGGTGCAACGTTTGCAATGATATTACTTCGGTCGAATCGCTAAGGCCAACGGATGAAATCACGGAAGAAATTGATCGACTCCAAAGACGAGACTTTAATGACTGGGACATCGAATTCGCCGAAGCACTTCGCGAATCAATTGACGATATCGCAATCAGACGGATTGAATTGTGGCTGCAACAGCGGAATCGCTTCGAGAATCGTACACTTCCGAACCGCTGCATAGAATGTGGATTCTCTGACTTCCGAACACTCAGGTCATTCGCGACATCTGGTGATATTCCAGAAACGTTCCTCCACGCTAAATGTGGCGGTATACTCAGACAGACGGAAACATGCCATGCAATACCCGCTACCTACTTTGTCCTCGACGCAGATGGTAACAGAGTCCCCGCCGTAAAACCGACGTAACAATGCGATGCACCCAAGTCGCGGATCGGCCGCTTCCTGATGGTAAGTCTTCTCGCCGCGACTGGGTGATCGCGGTCGTTCGCCATCCCAGGGGTGCCTCTTCGCAGTTCAGGATGTGCAGGCATGTCCGACGAAAACACCGCACCTGAACGATTCACGCTACGCTCTGTGGCATTGAGCACGATCTTGGTTTTCGGGTTCATCACGCTTCCTTGCGGCGGCTGCTGGATGCTGTTTGGTCGGTCCGAACGCTTGGCGACCTTCACCACAGGCCCGTACACGATCAACGTTTACGCCGAGCCTGAATTCCATTACGAGCCCCCGGGGTACATCTACTTCGAACTTCTGCAGTGGGGGCAAATTCGGATTCCTGAACGGCGATTCATGGGCATCGGGCCTGAAAGAAAACCGCGGCAAGCGTTCGCACTCATCAAGACTACCGACGACGAGATTGTCGCATTGACTCTTAATAACGACATCCAGATGATCCACGAGTTCTCGTCGGGGTTCACATGGCCGGGGCCGTACACCAACGTTACCGAGCCGCAGTGGCGAATGGCGGAATTGCTGCTACAAAGATTACGTGCAGATAATCCCGGTGTCAGTTGTTTGCGCCAGTCCGGCTATCGCAAGAACCTTGACCGCCAGCGAAAAGAGGGCGGGGGACAGACGGGGACACAGCTTTTCTTCGGTGCCCCTGCTTGACAGCGATTTGGGGGATCGCTGTAATTTTCTTGTCATGCTCTGTATCGGTTGGCCGGTTGCGGTAATTGAGGAGGTCTGCGATGGCACGCTTGGCGAGGGTCGAGTTGTTTGCCGCCGACGAGGTCGCGATCGTGCATGTTATGAATCGCGTGGTCAGACGGTGCTTCCTGCTGGGAGACGATGCGGTCACGGGAAAGAATTACGACCATCGCAAGCAGTGGATCGAAAACGAGCTGAAGAAACTGGCCCGCGCGATGGGGATCGATTTGCTGGGGTTTCCATTCTTTCGAACCATTTCCACTTGATCCTTCGTTCGCGGCCTGATGTGGTGGCTTTGTGGGACGACACGGAGGTTGCCCGGCGGTGGCTGTTGGCGTGCCCGCGGCGAAAGAACGCTGATGGTTCGGCCGCCGAACCGATCGAGTGCGAGCTGAATTCGATCCGCCACGATCCGGATCGGTTGGCACAGATCCGTTCGCGGTTGAGCGATATTTCGTGGTGGATGCGGTTGCTGTGCCAGACGATCGCGATGCGGGCCAATCGCGAGGATGGGGAAATTGGAAAGTTCTGGCAGAATCGTTATCGGGCCGTGCGATTGATGGACGAGGAATCGTTGCTGGCCTGTGCGGCCTATGTGGATCTCAATCCGATCCGCGCGGCGCTGGCCGAGACGCTGGAGGCCAGCGATCACACGTCGGCACAGCGGCGGATCGAGGCGGGGCGGATCGAGGCGGAACAGGCACGGGCAGGCATCCTGGGCGACGAACACGAACCCGTGTTGCCGACCGGTGACCGCCGGACGGCGGAGGTTCCGACCGGGAACGTTTCCTCGGCTCCCGACCGGTTCCTGTCGCCGTTGGAGCTTGACGAGCATGGTAGCGAACCCGGGCCGTGCGTCAATCGCAGCGGCACTCGTTGCAGCGACAAAGGCTTCTTGCCCATCTCGGTGGCGGCCTACCTGGAGTTGCTGGACTGGACCGCACGCCAGACGATGCCCGGCAAACGAGGCTCGACGCCATCGGATGCACCGCCCATCCTGGAGCGGCTGAAGGTTTCTGCGACGACTTGGTGCGAGTTGGTAAGCAACTTCGGGCGTTTGTTTTCGACCGTGGCTGGACATCCGCGGATCGTGGACAGCACGCGCAGCCGACGCGGGCACCGCCGCTTCCACCTTACCGCACGTGTCCGCGAGTTACTGCCCATGGACAAGTAGCGATTGCATTCGATCCGCTTCGCTTGCTCGTCGTTGCGGCAGACGCGTCTGTCGACTGCCCCCAAATCATCCAGGAAGCAGGAACGCAACGCAGGTGTTGCTCGCACGTGTCCGGCGTGTTGTTCCTTTCTGCTTGCACGTAGCGGTTCACCCCAGTTGAATCTTTTCCTGTTCTGCCGACATCCCGCACGACATCCCGCACGACATCCCGCACGACATCCCGCACGACATCCCGCACAGCCTGCCCTGGTGCTGCCGGACGAGTCCTGTGGTAAACTGGGACGCCGTAGCCCAACAGGTCCGGGCGGACGGGCTTGCTTGTCCGACGGGAGAGTGATAATAATGGGACAGCTGTTTGCCACCATTCGCAAGTTGGTCACCCAGGACAAGTACGTCGTTGGGAAACACGCGGCCGAGCGGTTGGAAGAACGGGGCATCATGGAATGGCAGGTTGTTGCTGGCATGGACGACGGAGAAATGATCGTCGAACGCCCGGCGACTTCTCCCAACCCTGTGGTGGAGGTGCGCGAGACGCTGCCCGATGGCACTGAGTTCAAAGCAGTCTGGTCGCACCTGCGGCAAAGTGGCGTGGCGAAGTTGGTAACGGTTCATTTCTTTGACGAGGATTGGTGATGCGGATCCCAGGGCAACGAATGAAACGCACACGCTTGGTCCAAAGCGATCGATACGTGGTCGCAGTGGATGTCGAGATGGTCGTACCCGTCGATGATCCAAGCGAACCGTGCTACGAGGCTGAAACGATCAACTTGCTGCGAGAGATAAAGCAGCGGGCAGACGCCGGCGACCTCGCCTGGCTTAGGCGTCATGGGAAAGTGTATGAGGCCGTGGGGGCAGCCTGACATCTCCAGGGGGGGCCGCCTGTGAAATGCTCCACAGCCGTCGGTTCGACGACGACCTTGTCAAAGAAGTTACACAGCATCCATTTGGATCGCCGTCTGACGCAGTCCACCGCCACGACGCCAAAATGTTCCGGGCCGACGGTTTGAACCCGCTCTTGGATCTGACCGGCAGGTTTGCCGATAAAGCGTTTTTTCGTTCCTGTCGATTTCCGTTTTCTGGCCTTTGTGATCATCCGTGAGTCTCCTGATTGAAGGTCTGCAAATCCTCCAAATCGTAGCGCTGGGATGGTCTTTTTTTTGGTTCTTGAAAAATTCGGAGGCATACCAGGTGACGGGCACTAAATCTGGAGGAAATGCGGGCTTTGGGATGTCACCTTAATCGCCGTCGGTACTCTTCTTGGGACGGCCACGCGGTCGTAATGACGCCGCAAGCCGAAGCCGACCAGCGGTTGCCGCGGCCCAATCTTCGTCGCCAAATGGCGTTCTCCGCTGTACGCAA
>Ga0351890_10095_pt1 | contig 17347 bp, 9 predicted proteins | sample TotcelFGM3001M15_FD_206743 | JGI IMG/M metagenome (GOLD analysis project Ga0351890, IMG submission 206743) | Enriched cells from coal bed in the Powder River Basin, Montana, United States - Total cells FGM rep3 HSBNCT.FGM.300.1.M15 ...
ATCGGCGATGATCCCGGCAATCAGGTCTTCGTCCTGCGGCAGGTGATACGGGGCCAAAGCAATGCCCAGGTGGGGCGACGCCGCAAACTCGGCAAAATACCGGAGCGAATCGGGTTCGTTGATCAGCGAGTTGGCATGGTTTTCGATGCCGATCGTCACGTCCAACTCGTCGGCCACCGCCACGTGAGGCTGCAGATTGGCCACGAACGCTTTGACACGGTCCCGCAACGTCTTGCCGTCCGCGTTTCGCGCTCCGGTGACGATGACGCGGCCCCCGAACCGCTTCAACACCCGCATTTCGTCCTGCAGCCCGTAAGGCCCCAGATCGTACCGCGTGATGACACCCAGCCCCACGCCGTGCTCGCGAAGCATCTCGGCGAAGCGGTCCAACCCCAAGTCGGCGACCTGTTCCCGATGATTCGCATGCGGGCGCGGCCAGATATCAAGGTGCGTCGCGCCCGTCTTCTTCACTTCCGGCAGCACTTCCGCTAGCGGCGTCGTGCCGTACATCGGCGAACCCAGAATGTAGTTCAGCCGAAAGCCGGACGCTTGTTCGGCCAGGCCCCGTTGGTGGCCCAAGGCCCCGGCCAGGGAAACGCCAAGGGCCGTATGGAACCGGCGACGGGTGATGCGGGGCTCACGGGTGATGCGGGGATCTGTCATTGTCGAAGAAAGCCTTTCCAGCAGTTCTATGCGATAATCTCGTATCCCGAACGTTGTTCTCGCCGCAGCCACGTGTTGGCTTCGTCGTCGCCCACGAAACGTTCGGCCTGGGGGTCCCATTTCAACGGCCGCCCCAAACGCAGGGCGATGTTGCCGATGTGACAAGTCGTGACGCTCTGGTGCTGGCTGACGACATCGGAGATGGGCGTCTGCCGCGTCTGGATGCAATCGAAGAAGTTGCCCATATGGTTGACGATGGAATCCAGCTTGCCCATCCGCTCTGGACGGCTCAAATTATCGCGAGCGTACAGCTTGAACGACTCGCGTGGCAGGGGATTCTGCTCCAAGTCCTCGACGGGTTTGCCGGAAATTGTGCCGCGGTTGACAAAGATCTGTCCCTCGCTGCCAATGAACATGATCCCGTTCCGGCCGGTATCGCGGACGGTCATCACCACGCCGCTGGGATACTTGTATTCGGCCTCGAAATCCACCGCGACGTTGTAGCCATTGGGCACATCGGGATGTTTGGCTTGCCCGGACACTTCGACGGGCAATTCGCCAATGCCCCACTGGGCGATATCCAAATGATGGGCACCCCAGTCGGTCATCTGGCCGCCCGAGTATTCATACCACCAGCGGAATGTATAGTGGCAACGCTGTTCGATGTACGGGACGGCCGGCGTCGGGCCCTGCCAGCGGTCCCAGTTCAGGTGCGACGGCGGTTCGGTCACCGCAAACGGGCCGCCGGTGACGTTCTTGCCCAGCACCACCTCGACCCGTTCCAATCGGCCGATGCGGCCCTGACGGACCATCTCGACGGCCAGGCGGAAGCGGTGGTCGCTGCGCTGCCACGATCCGACCTGGACGACGCGACCGGTTTCCTGCACGACTCGCATCAGCAGCTTGCCTTCGTCCACGGTCAGCGTCAGCGGCTTTTCCACATACACGTCCTTGCCAGCTCGGCAAGCGTCGATCACCATCGCGGCATGCCAATGGTCCGGCGTGCCGATCGTGATCGCATCCAGGTCCTTGCGTTCGAGCAGCCGCCGATGGTCCTCGTACAAATCCGCCTTGCCTCCAAATTGCTCACGAGCCTTCTCGGCCATCTGACGATCCACGTCACAGATGGCGACCACATCCCCGTGGGCCTGCGCCTTGTCGGCCACCACCGAACCTTGATAGCGCATCCCGATCGCCCCGATGCGCAACCGTTCGTTGGGCGAAGGCGGGGTATCTGCGGCGGACGCCTTGGCCGTAAAGAAATAGGGCATCGCAGCTCCGCTCAGAATCGCAGCGGACGAATCGAGGAGAAAGCGGCGGCGGCTGGTCGAGAATCCAGGCATGGCAGGGGCCTTTCCATGGAGCGGCAGGGACGGAACATGAGACGGATCAGCGTTCGTATGCGTTCTATTCTGCGCAAATTACAGATCCTTGGGAACCCGTGATCGGGCACTTTGGGCCTCGATCGCCGCGTTGCGCAAAACGCTCGCGCCGCCCACCGTAGCCGGGGGCAGCGATTACTGGATTTCCGGCATTCCCACCACCTCGCCGCGACGCATTCGCTCTTGGTCCGCGGGCAAATTGACGCCGTAGAAGATGGCATTCAGATCGATCCACAGCGCCAAGCGGCGCAGATCGTCATCGCCCAACTGCACGTCCTCGTGACCCTGGCGGAGCAGCGTCATCAGCCGGCTGCCTCGGGCACCGTAAAGGCCCCCGGGCGGGGTGACTTGGATCTGGTTGCGTCCGCCGAATCGCGGCACCAGGTACTTCTGGGCATTGGCGGGATTCGTCCCGCCGCCCCAGAAGGCGTTGGCATCTTCCATCAGGGTGTGATACGAGCGGCTGAAGTGGCCCTCGGGTTCACCGGTCAGGACCAGGTCCGCTTCGGTCTTCTCGCCGCCGTGACACCGCACGCAGTGCATATCGAGCACCGGCTGGACGACCTCGACGTAGCTGAACGGCCGTCCGCCCCAGGGCCCCGGATCGAGTTCCGAGGCCGGCCGCTGCACGGCCAGCAGGTTCGCCGTCTTCCGCGGCGGCGCGGTCATCTTGGGCTCGTGACAGCCCACGCACGAGACCTGCTCGCCCGGCTGCAGGTAAGTGACCGACCGCATGGTCTGGTAAGCGTTGCCTTCGGCGTCAATCGCTTGCAGCAGAATCAGCTTGCCGGCGGGCACCAGGAACCGCGCCGAACCGTCGGCTTCGACCGGCACGGTGCCCAACACCGCGCGGCCGTTTTCCTCCCGGGCGGCACCGACCGGCGGCGAATCGGCCAAAGGAGTCGTCTTGGGAAATATCTGCACGAGGCGGAGCTGCTTGATGAAATCGGGCGCGACGCCGCCCAGGCCCTCGGTCACGTCGCTGACAACCATCTCGCCCAGCGGCGGCGCGTTGCCGGCCAGCATGCTCGGCAACACCGGCGGGCACTTCCGCGGCCGCAAGGGGCAAGGGTTGGTGCTGCCGATGTCCGGGTCCCGATAAATCAGTTCGCGGTTGTTCCAGCGGTCCAGCAGGTAAATCCCCAGCGCATCGCGGCGGTTGGCCCGCGGCTCCCACTCGAGCGCGTAGGGACTGTACGCGACCAGGTAGAAATCTTCCGACAGCGGCCACGGAGCGTCGTAATACTGGCGGATGTCGCGGGCTTCGGCCTCGGGGAACGGAATTTCGGGCGTGATCCGCTCGATCGCTTCCAGCCCCTCCGCCGCGACCGTGGGATCCAGCACCGCGATCGACCCGCCGGTGATGGAATGATGCGCCGAGGCGGTGAAGATGATCTTCTGACTGTTCGGGATCGGCTGCGCCTGGAAGGTGCAATGCGGGCTGGGGGTGGCGTTGCCCCAAACGGCGATCGGGTTGGTCCCGTCGGGCCGCGAGGCCCACAGATTCTGGTGCGTCACGGCGTCGCGGTCGATGTAATCCCAACGGGCGTACAGGAGGTGCCCCGTGTGGGAAACGGCAGGAAACCACTCGTTGGTGTCATGGTAAGACAGGGTGCGAATCGACGAGCCGTCGGACTCCATGCGGTGCAGCGTGTACACATCCCAGCGGTTGCTGAACTGGCCGCCGAAACAGCGGGCATAGCCTTGGCGCCGCGTGGACATGAAGGCGATGCCGCCGTCGGGCAGATAACACGGCATCAGATCGTCGTAGGGGCCGTCGGTCAGCTGTCGCAATCCCGAGCCGTCGACGTTGACTTCCCAGAGGTGATAGTAGTGCTGCGACGCATCCTGGTCGTTGGCGACTTCCTGTGGGCTGAGCGGCCCGCTCGGGCACTCGACGTACGAGAACACGATCCGCCGGCCATCGTACGACAACCGTGGTTCGAGCACGTTGCCGGTCTGGAGTTTTCCGCCCAGGATGTCGCGGCAACGGAGCGACCGGCCCGGCTCGTCAAGGACGAACAGCCCGCCGCCCGGCCGCGCTCGCCAGCCGTAGTACTGCATCACCAGATGGCTGTACGACGTGGGTACCCGCTTGCAGAACAGCAGCTGGTCGAAATCCAGCAGCGGGTTGGCCAGGATGATTTCGCGTTTGAGCCGCCGCAGTTGCAGATACAGGGCCGCCCGATCCGCCTGGCCGGACTCGGCCTGGGCGGCCAGCCCCTCGAGTCGCTCGGCCTGGGCGGCCAGTCGCTCCGGCCGGCCCGTGGTCTGCAGATGAGCGAGCAGAATTCGCGTCTTTTCCAGGTGCCTGGCCGTCGCCGCCGTGAATGTCTCGGGCCGCTGGGCGTCGGTGTCGTCCTGCCGCTGCCAATCTTGCTGGATCATTGCCCAGTAGTCGAGTTCGGGGATTCCCGCCTGCCGCGCGGCGGTGCGCAACGAGGCGACCGGCAGCGGGTGCCGGTCGTTGGCAACCCAACGGGCCAACGTCTGCAAGCCCACCAGCGACGTGCCGGTGTAGGGCGCCAACGCCACGCGGCCCAACCGCAACGTCTTGCCGGCCGGCAGCCCTGTGGCGTCTTCGGCGCCGGGCATGACGATCAGCCGGATCGTCAGGTTTCCGTCCGGCGTCAATTCGCCTTCCAGCCGCCACGGCAACTCGGCCTCGACAGCCAGCACGATGCCCGAGGCGTCTTGCCCGTCGGCCAGCACCGCGCAGGGCTGTGCCGAAGTGCTGTGCAGCACGACAGGCTTGCCGACGGCCAGCGGGCTTTCGCACCAGCCCCAATCGGCGTTGAACCAGGCCAGCCGTGGCATTCCGGGCGCGCCGGAGTTGTTTGCCGGCGTTTCATAAGACCAGCCGCCGGCGCCCTGCTTCTTGGCGGCAAACGCGGCGGATGCCTGGAATCTCTGGCCATCGGCATCGGTGATCACCGGGTCCCAGTAGGTCGTGTCGCAGGCGATCGAGCCGCGTTTATCGACGACAAAGCGGATCGTATCGCCACGCTTGACCGCAAGCGACAGGTTCGGATCGACCCCCACGCCGTCGTCGCCCGCCAGTTCGTGCTGCCAGGCCTGCTGTGCGTTGTGCAAGATCGCGACGCGCACGCCGTCGCCGGCGAGGTGGGCCTTGCGGACTCGGCCGGTGACGGTCAACGTTCCGTCGGCCGGCGCGAGAAAGCGTCGCACGCTGGGGCCCCCATCACCCGGGTGATGCCAATCCTTGCCCACGCGGAGCCACTGCTCGCCGCCTTGCCAGAAAGTCGACTCGTACCAGACCTCTTCGCGGTGCTGCAGTTGCGCATAGCCGGCGTCTTGTTCGCTAGCCACACGAAAGACCCACTGGGCGGCGGTCAACTCGGCGGCAAGTTTCGCCCCGTTGGTCCGTCGAGCGTGCGACTCGACGACCACCGCCGAACACGCTTCGGCTGCGGCCGGCCCGGCGGCGGCAGCTTCCGTTCTCCTTGCCGCACGTTCGATCGCAGCGCCCTCCACGGCGGGCACTTCGGACGGCTGGAGCTTGGCGGCCAGCGTCTCGGGAGGCTGACCGGCAAACAACTCGGCGGCATCGGACGCGGCGAGCGCCGGCGGATGGACACTTGCCAGCAGCGCCGCGATGGAAAGCGGACCGCACAACCAACGTGCCGTGAGGCGATCGAGGCCCAAACGCATTGGCGGATACTCCTTCGTCGGAATCAATCATTTCCGGTCGGTCGTCAGCCGGGAGGGCTGCCGGAATCCATAGCAAGATAACCGCTGGGACCGCGAAACGGCAAGCGGATTCCGTATTTCTTTCTTGATGTTTCGGTTCAGGTCCGCGAACCATGCACTCTCTCTCCCGCAGGCAACGGCAGACCGCGGGGAGTACGATCGCAACCTCGCGGCAGGCGAATGGGGCTGACCAGCATTCAGGCCGATCCGCCCACGGCGTCGCTGGTACATCATTCGGCAACCGTCCCGGGGAACAATCGCGATGGGGGCAACTCCGCACGCCTTCCCCGCCTCGATGGGACATTCAAGTTCGGCCTCGCCACGATTTTCGCCGGTCCTTACCTCCGCACCAGCACCACCACCGAGCGGCCCGGGACGCGGTACGAGCGAGAGCGGACCACCGGAGCGTGGCTTTCGTGAACGATCTCGTCGGGACTGGGCAGCGACGTGTCCACCACGCGCCGCCAGTCGCCGGGGGCGCCTTCGTGAATGCCGAATTCCAGCGGTTCCCAATAGGCGTTGATCATCGCGTAGATATCACGATCGCCCGCCGAAGCGCCGTGCAGGCAGAAGGCCAGCGTACGCGAGTCCCGCGACAGGTCCGGGTACCGGCCGACTCCGTACCAGCGGACGTCTTCACGCCAGAAGTGGGCGCGGGCCAAGGAAGGATGGGATTTGCGAAACGCGATCATCTGCTGGAAGAACCGAAACGTCTCGGCGTTTTCCTCCCAGCGGCTCCAATCGAGCCAGGATGTTTCATTGTCTTGATTGTAGGGATTGTTGTTGCCGCCTTGGGTCTGCAGGAACTCGTCGCCCATCCGAAACATGGGCACCCCTGCCGACAGCATCAGCAGCGTGAAGAAATTCCGCACCTGCCGCTGCCGCAGTCGCTGTACGGGCGCCGGCACGTCGCGAGTCCCTTCCCAGCCACAGTTCCAACTGAATTCGTCGTGCCCGTCCGTATTCTCGTGGCCGTTGGCCCAATTCTGCTTGTGGCTGTACGACACCAGATCGTACAGCGTGAATCCGTCGTGCGAGGTGATGTAGTTGATGCTCTGAAAGGGCCGCAAGGCGTGTTTGCGGTCGTCGGGAAACAAATCGCTGCTGCCGTACAGCCTGGTCATCAGATCCCACACCATGCCGGGGTCGCTCTTGACGAACCGTTGCAGCGTGTCCCGATAAGCGCCGTTCCATTGCATCCAGCGGAAACCGGGAAACAGGCGGCCCAGATGGTACGCGCCGGCCGCGTCCCACGGTTCGGCGATCAGCCGCACGTCCGCCAGATCGGGATCGGCCGCGATTTGGCCGAACAGGGCCGGATCCTCGGTATTGATCGAGCCGTCCGAGTTCCGTGTGAACACGCTGGCCAAGTCGAAGCGGAAACCGTCGACGTGCAGTTCCCGGGTCCAATACCGCAAGCTGTCCAGGATCAGCTGCCGCACGGCTCGGTTCGAGGTATGCATCGTGTTGCCGGTGCCGGAGTAATTCGCGAACGGCGAGTCCCGTTTCCCCGTCATCAAGTAGTAGGTGGTACTGTCGATGCCCTTGAAGCTGTACGTCGGCCCGCGCTCGTCGCCTTCGCAGGTGTGGTTGTAAACCACATCCAAAATGACTTCGATTCCCGCCCGATGCAGGGCTTGGACCATGCCGCAGAACTCCAGATGCTGATGGCGGCTCTCGGGATTCACGCAATAGGCGTCGTGCGGCGCGAAAAAGCTGAGCGGCATGTAGCCCCAGTAGTTGTCTTCCTGCGGATCGAATTGAAACACGGGCATCAATTCGATCGCGGTCACGCCCAATTGCTGTAAGTAGGGGATTTTGTCGATAATTCCCGCAAAGGTGCCGCGATGCTCGGGCGCCACTCCCGAGTTTTCCCGGTGGGTGAATCCCCGCACATGCATTTCGTAGATGATCAGGTCGGATTGATGCCGCACCGGCGCGTCGTCTTGCCAATCGAACGGCGATTCTCGCGAGTCCAAGACCGACAGCGGGGCGCGGCCCCAATTCGAGCCGGGACGGCGGGCTGCTTCGCGGTCGAAGCTGGGCGAAAAATGCACGTCGCGGGCATACGGGTCCAACAGCACCTTCTCCGGATCGAACGTGTGCCACTCGAAACCGGGGCCGGGCGTCGGACCGTCGATCTGATAGGCATACAGTGTCGCGCCCGCCAGCGCCGCGTCGGGAATCCGGCAGTGCCAAATGGGGCCGGTCTTGTTGCGGAGGTATTCAAATTCGTAGCGATAGACGGGCGTCACCAGATCGTCGCCAAAGAACACCAAGGCGACTTTTTCGGCGTGCTTCGAGTAGATCGCGAAATTGTAGGCGTTTTCGGACTCGATCCACGACGCACCCAGCGGGATCGGCGATCCCTCGGCAGATTCCCAGCGGCTCATGGCTCCCCGACCTCTTGTGAAAGACGCGATCCTCGACGGCAATTTCCTGTTGGAGATGCGCAAAAGAATCCCTTTGCGGCCGTTTCGCAAGTGTACCATAGGAACCCGAAGACGCACGTTTTGAAGCTGCGCATTTCCGCCACCGAAATTGCCTCGACGATACGAGAGGAAGCGGCAAAGCCGCCTATCGTAACCCGAAGCGTAAGCGAGGACGAACCGTTTCCAGCCTCAATTCCTCGCTTGCGCTTCGGGTTACAATCAGCCAGAGGATCATCCGGGCAAGGCCGTTCTTTGCGATCGCATCCCCAAATCGCGACTGCCGCTTGAGCGAGCGGGTATTTAACGATTACACTGATGAATCGTCGGCCACCACGGTAGCCACCTCTCCCAAGGGTGGCGTTTACCAAACCTTGCGTAGAATACAGAAGGAGACGGTTCATGTCCGAAAAAGCGGTGTTGACATTTGGAGAGAAGAAGATCGAATTGCCCACTCTGGTGGCGACCGATGGCGAGGTGGCGATTGACATCAGCAAGCTCCGCGATCAGCTCGGCATGATTACCTACGATCCGGGTCTGGGCAACACGGCGGCCTGCCAGAGTACAGTTACCTATATCGACGGGGACAAGGGCATCTTGCGCTATCGCGGGATCCCGATCGAACAGTTCACCGACAAACCCAACTTTGTGGAGGTGGCCTGGCTGCTGATCTTCGGCCGCTTGCCGAACCGCGAGGAATTGAAGACCTTCAGCAGTCAGCTGACCGACAACGAGTTGTTGCACGAAGGCTTGAAACACCAGTTGCAGCACATTCCCGTCGATGCCCCGCCGATGGCGATCCTGTCGGCGACGTTGAGCAATTTGGCATGTTACCACCAAGAGCTTCTGGCGCTGGAGGACGTCGAGGCGCTGACCGAGGCCGCCGCTCGGCTGATCAGCAAGGTCCGCACGATCGCGGCGTTCGCCTATCGTCGCTCGCGCGGCTGGCCGTTCATTTATCCCGATCCCAAGCTGCGGTACTGTGCCAACTTTCTGCACATGATGTTCTCCTTGCCGCACCGGCAGTACATTGTCACGCCGGAGGTCGAAGACGCGCTGAACTTGATCTTCATCCTGCACGCCGACCACGAACAGAACTGCAGCACGCAGACCGTCCGCACCGTCGGCTCGGCCCGCGCCAATTTGTTCGCGTCCTGTGCGGCGGGCGTCAGCGCGCTGTGGGGACCGTTGCACGGCGGAGCCAACGTCGAGGTGCTCCAGATGCTCGAGCGGATCCTCGCGGGCGGCATGTCGGCGGACGACTGTATCAAGGCGGCCAAGGACAAGACGAATCCCTTCCGCTTGTTCGGTTTCGGCCACCGGGTCTACAAGAACTACGACCCGCGGGCCAAGATCCTCCGCGCGTGCTGTGACCGGGTGTTCGCCAAAATGAACCTCCAAGACCCCCTGTTGGACATCGCTCGGAAACTCGAAGAGCTGGCCCTGCAAGACCCGTACTTCGTCGAGCGCAAGCTGTATCCCAACGTCGATTTCTACAGCGGTATTCTGCTCCGGGCGATCGGCATCCCCACCAACGCGTTCACGGTCTGCTTCGGGATCGGCCGGCTACCCGGCTGGATCGCGCACTGGAAAGAACAGCACGAGGATTCGACCGCGCGGATCATCCGGCCGCGGCAGGTCTATACCGGCAACGACACGACGGACTACGTGCCGATGGATCGGCGGTAGACGGCGGATCAGTCCTCCGGCAGCGGCTGGCCTTTGGTCTCGGGCGCCCAGATCAAGGCCACCAGCCCCAAGGCGAATACGAACGACAGGTACGTGGCCGCCTTGCGGAACGGTTCCTCGACGCCCTGCGTGACCAGCATGGCGTTCAGGGACATCAGCATCGGAGGAAAACCCGCCGCCAGATAACGCACGGTGTTGTAACAGAAGCCCACCCCTGTGCCGCGCAAGCGCGTCGGGAAGATCTCGGGGAAATAGATCGAGTAGCCACCGAACACGGACAACTGGGCAAAGCCCATCAAGGGCAGCATCCAGTAGGCGTCGGTGCTGGTCTGCAGCCGGTTGAACACAAAGATCGTGGTGATCAGGCACATAATAAAGGCGAAAAAGAAAGCCGGTCGGCGGCCCACGGCGGTCGCCACGATGGTGAACACGGCCATCCCCAGGAACGAACCGACGTCCTGCAGCGCGGTAGCCCGGCCGCGGACCACGTCGATCACGCTCTGCGGCTCGCCCTGCGCCCGCAAGGCGTTGGTAATCAATTCCGGCGAAAAGAAGCCGATGCCCCACAAACCGGCCATCCCCGCCAGTCCCAGGCAAACGCCCACCAAGGTGTTGCGCCGCCAGATGGGATGCCGGAACAAGTCGGGGATCGAGCCGACGTGCTGCGACGAGTGCCCGCCCGCCTCCCGGGCCTTCCGCTTGGCCTCCTTCCAACGCTCGGGTTCGCGCAGCAGCAACAGCATGGGAATGCCCAAGATGACCGGCAGGAAGCCGACGAAGAACAGAATCCGCCAACCGGACAAGCCGAACAGAAAATCGGACTGGCCCGGCTGGATGTACATGCTCAACAACGAGCCGATGATATTCCCGCCGGCCGACAGCGCCTGCAACGATCCCAAGGCGATGGCTCGAAAACGGCCCGGGACGCTCTCGGCCAACAGCGTCGTGGCCGAGGCGAACATGCCTCCGACCCCCAAACCCACGAGAAACCGGTAGATCAGAAACTCCTGCGGCGTCCGCGAGATCCCCGACAGGCCCGTGAAGCCCGTATAGACGATCAGGGTCACCACCATCGTCTTGACGCGTCCCCAGCGGTCGCTCATCATCCCGAAGATGATGCCGCCGGTGGCCCAGCCGATCATCAGGATGCCGGTGGCCCAGCCGCCCCACGACCGGACCAGCGCATAGCGTATCTCCTGGCGTCCTTTTTGCTCGTCCGCCGTTTCGCCGTTCGGTGCGATCTCCTTCGGCAACAATTCCGCCATCGCCGGTTCGCGAGCCAACGCAAAGATCCGCTGGTCCATGCAGTCGAACGTCCAGCCGAGGGAAGCGAGAATGAACACGATCCAATGGTAAAACGTAACGCGTTCGAGTGCGCCGGGATTCGTCCCGCCGTGGCCACCGGGTGACGCTTGCATGAAATTCCCTTTACGGTAAGGTGCTGCTGCCATCGCCAAGTACGCCGTATTGTGAGACCTCGACCGGCCGTGTCAAGCCAACGCGACGTCGCGTCCCATTGGAAGTGCGGCCCCTTGTTGCCGCTGGAAGTACGTCAGGCTTTCCAGCCTGACTGGTCAGCCTGACTGGTCAGCCTGGAAAGGCTGACCGACAAAGCGGCGATGAATCGCCGCACCCCAAGAGGCTACTCGGCGGGCAGAAATGAATCTGCCGAGACGTGGAAGAACTTGGCCAGTTGGGCGCGACGGGTTGCGTCGAGGGCTTGCGACCCGTCCAGGAACCGGGCGAGCGTCGTCTTCGATATGCCGGTTGCCGTCGCTACGACCTCGACGGTTGTGCCGCGTGCTTCCAGCAGGTGAGCCAGCATTTCACCGGGCGTCACGTCGGGAGCGGGAAATCGGGTCTGTTCGTATTGGGCCACGAGTGACGCCAGCAGTTCGAGCAGATCATCTTCGGCCCGCGACAACTTGGGCTTGCGCATCAGACCATCGACTTGCCGGAGAACCCGTTGGTATTGCGTGTGGCTACGGATGGCGCGGGGCGCGAACTGCAGAAGCAACCGTTCGTAGGGGGTTCGGGCTACGGTGCTAACGTTCATGTCCACAGTCCTTTTTCCAATCGTCCCTGTCGTATTCTGCGTGCGTCAGGAAGTGCTTTACAAACAGCGTTCCCCCGCGAGTCATGGATGCGTATCGCACACCGACAATCAGACGGTATGCGTTTCCTTTGACATCCAAGATCAAGCAACTGCCAACCTGATCTGCTTGGGGATAGGTCTCCCGCACTTGCTGGAGGCTTTCCCATTGCTCTCGCTTCGCCACTTTCCACCAAGCGTTGAGCCACGATTCCGCGTCGGGATGACGCCGAATCGCCTCGTCGACGGCTGGTCGGGAAATGACATTCATCGCAATCTCGCAGGCGGTTGCGTCCTCAAGACAAAGTGTGCCGGTTGCGACAAGTGAGCGGCAAGGCGCTAGCCGCCGGTTTTGGTCGCCACCGGCGGCTAGCGCCGTGCCGCTCACAACCCGCCATTTTCGCCTTGAAGACGCCCTGGGTTTCGCCCTCCCATTGTAAACACTGCCGCGCCAGTGGCAAGTTCCCCGTCAGCGGCGTCGAGGACGGCAATGCGATTGTCTCAAGCGGTGACAAGGCGCCACACTCGCAAAAGGAACAACGCGAGGTGTTAACGCGCGGGAAAAGATTTCTTGCCCCATGATTGCCAAGCGTCCCGTGGTGCGTCACGCTAGGAGAAGATTCCTGCGACGCCCGTTGGAGTCCAGGCTTCAGCCTGTCCGGACCCGTTGGAGTCCAGGCTTCGGCCTGTCCGGACAGCCTAAAGCCTGGACTCCAACGGACGTTGCCTTCGCCCCCCAAGAACTGTCCTGCTCCGCCCCTCGTGCATCAGGAACGCGAACATGTCCCATTCCGCTGTCCGTCGCGACTCGCCCCCCGGCAACGCGTCACGTGTCGCCTCGCGCCGCCGATTTCTGGCCGGCGCGGCGGCGGTTGCCGTCCCGTACTTTGTACCCGCCACGGTCTTGGGTGCCGCCGGGCGCGTTCCGCCCAGCGATCGGCTGCGGACCGGACACATCGGCCTGGGTGGTCAAGGCAGCGGACACCTGGGCGGCTTTGCCGGCAACCCGGCCGCACAGGTCATGGCGGTCTGCGATCCGTTCGAGTCGAAACGGATGGCGGCCAAGCTGCGGGTCGAAGATCGCTATGCCGACGAAATGGCCCGCGGCACGTACCGGGGCTGCGACGCCTACGCCGATTTTCGCGATCTGGTCACCCGCGACGACATCGACGCGGTGGTCATCGCCTCGCCCGAATTCTGGCACGCCCTGCATTCGGTCTGGGCGATGCGGCACGGCAAGGACGTATTTTGTGAAAAGGCGATGACGCTGACGGCCTACGAGAGCCAGGTCGTCCGCGAGACCGTGCGGCGGCACGGCCGCGTGTTCCAGCTGGGCACGCAGCAACGGTCGGACCGCAACTTTCGCTTTGCCGCCGAACTGGCGCTCAACGGCTACCTCGGCCAGTTGCACACGGTCAAAGTTGCCGTGCCCGGCGGCCGCGCGCTGCCGGTGGCCCAACCGGCCCCCGTGCCGCCCGAACTCGATTACGAGATGTGGCTCGGCCCGGCGCCCGCCAAGCCGTACAATGATATCCAATGCAGCTTCAACTGGTACTTCGTCCACGATTACTGCATCGGCTGGATCGGCTCGTGGGGCGTGCATCACATCGACAGCGCCCTGTGGGGCGCGCCCGAATTCTGCCGGAACAAGATCGACATCCAGGGCACCGCCGTGTTTCCCACCGCGGGCCTGGCCAACACGTCGATCTCGTGGCGCGTCGAGGCGCAGGCTGCCAACGGCGTCCGCATGATCTTTACGGACGACGGCGGGCAACCTCACGGCGTGCGTTTCGAGGGCGACCGAGGCTGGGTTCATGTCGTCCGCGGCGGGATCCAGGCCGAGCCCGCATCGCTGCTGAAGCTGGCCCTGCGCCCCAGTGATCGGCATTTGTACGAATCGAACAACCATCCCGGCAACTGGATGGAGTGCATCCGCACCCGCCGCGATCCCGTGTCCGATGTCGACGCCGGGTTCGCCGCGACCGTGTTGACCATCGTCGCCGACATCGCGACCCGCACCGGCCGCCGGCTGACGTGGGACTGGACGACGGAACAATTCCCCGATGACGAACCGGCCAACGCCATGCTGCGCCGGCCGATGCGCAGCCCTTGGGTCTTGTAGAAACGGAGCAGCCAACCATGACCTCCCGACCGCAGACTGACGGCGGCAATCGCCCGCCCGTCGTGCCGGCTTCCGCCGGTTCCAACCGCCTCCGGGCGGCACTGCTACCAACATGCCTGCTGGCCGCCTTTGTCGGCACCGCCCTCGCCGCCGAATCGCCGCCCGACATGACGTTCGACGAAGCCTTGCAGCAACTGAAAGTCTACGATGATGGCCAGGACGACAAGCCGCTGCGCGCCATCGAGCTGCAGGCGGTCCGTCAGGCCACCGACGCGGCGGCACGGGCCGACGTCGCCGCACGTCTGGGGACGATCCTCGCCGCGCCCGATGCCACGCACGCCGCCAAGGTGTTCGTCTGCCAGCAGCTGGCCGTCGTCGGCACCGCGGGGCAAGTCCCGCTGTTGGCCCGGATGCTGGACGATCCCCAGACGGCCGAGATCGCCCGCTGGACGCTGGATGCGATTCCCGGCGAGGCCGCGTCGGCTGCGTTGCGCCGAGCGCTGACCCGGCTGACCGGCCCCGCGTTGATCGGCGCCGTCAACTCGCTGGGCTTGCGCCGTGACGGCCCGTCCGTGGCCCCGCTGACCGCCTTGCTGGCGCACGCCGATCCGGGAGTCGCTGCGGCGGCCGCCGAAGCCCTGGGCAAAATCGCCACCGTCGACGCGGCGGCCGCGTTGCAGGCCGCGACCGTCGCGCCACAGGCCGCCACCTACTGGCACAACGCTCGGCTGCAATGCGCCGAGCGGCGAGCCGCCGAGGGCGACATGGCAACCGCCGGGAAGATCTACGAAGCGATCTGGGCGTCGGACGCGCCGCCCGCGCGCCGCGTAGGCGGACTGGCCGGCTTGGCGAACGTCGCGCCGGATCAAGCCGTACCGCTCGTCCTGAAAACACTGGCGGATGACGACGCCTTGCTGCAAGCGACCGCCATGCAGCTGGCCGGCCGCCTGCCGGGCGGCGCGATGACGCAGGCCCTGGTCGAACGGCTGCCGCAGTTGGAACCGGCGGGTCAAGTCCTGCTGCTGGACGCGCTGGCCCAGCGCGGCGATCGCGCGGCGGCCGCAGCGGTAGCGGAGCGAACGGCCAGCGAGCACGAAGCCGTCCGCACGGCCGCCGTGACGGCGCTGGCTCGCGTGGGCGACGCCTCGCAGCTGAAGCGCCTGGTCGAATTGGCGGCGGCCGGCGGCGGGCCTGTCTCGCGGGCAGCTCAGACGGCCTTGGCGAAAATCGCCGGGGCGGACATCGAGCCGGAATTGCTGAAGATGGCCGCCGACGGCGACGTGGCCGCGCGCACGACCGTGTTTCGCGTCCTGGCCTCGCGTCGCGCGTCCGCGGCCACACCGCTGTTGCTGCGGGCGGCTGCCGAGTCGGACGAGCCGCTGCGGCGAGCCGCTTTCGAGGCGTTGGCCGCCGTCGCAGGCGGCGACAGTTACGGTCAGCTGGTGGACCTGCTGGTCGCCGCGGCGACGCCCGGCGACGTCCAAGCTGCCGAGCGGGCCGTGCTCGAAACCGGCAGCCGGTTGTCCGCCGCGCCGCTGCGGATGGCTCCGGTGCTGGCCGCCTTGGACACGGCGAGCGACCAGGCCAAGCCCGCCTTGATTCGCGTCCTGGGCGGAATCGGCGGCGTGGAGGCCCTCGGTGCCGTGCGCGCTCAATGGGGCGCCGCTGATACCGCGGTGCGAGACGCTGTCGTTCGTACGTTGGCCGGCTGGACGGAGCCCGCTGCGGCCCCCGACCTGCTGAAGCTGGCCCAAACGGCCGACGAGGCCACCCATCGGGTCCTGGCGATGCGCGGCTACTTGCGGCTGGCAGGGGAAATCCAAGATGCCGCGGCCCGGTTGCAGATGCTGGAAGACATCCGTCCCGTCGCCATCGACCCCCAGGCCAAACGCCTGCTGCTGGCGACGCTGGCCGAGGCAGCCGATCCCGGCGCGCTGCAAGTTGCCGCCGAGTTTCTGGGCGACGATGCGGTGCAGACCGAAGCCGAGGTGGCCGCGCTGAAGATCGCCCGGGCCCTGGTCCGCAGCGATCCGCCCAGCGTGCGGGCGGCCATGCGGAAACTGATGGACACGACCCGGGACGAGCAGGTCGCCGGCCATGCCGCGGCCCTGGACGAGGAAGCCATGAACGCTCCCCCGCCCGACGCCGCGGAAAAGGCGCTACAACAAGACCGGGCGCGCAGCGATGCCATCAAAGGCGTGTTGGCCAAACGAGCGCCGCGAGGGTATCGCCTGGCCGGTTACCTCGATTGTGGTCCCGACCGCGCCGACGGCGCCAAGGACGGCCCGCTGCTGCGGCTGGTCGGGGGCGCGGCATACTTCTGGCCAGGATCGGAGCAACAGGCCGACGTCCGTTTTGGCAGCGTGTTCTACGACGGCGGCCGCGTGATCTTCGAGGCCGCCGGAATGGACCCGCGGAAAGTGTACCAGCTAGGCTTCACCTGGTGGGATTTCGACCACGCCACGCGGGCCCAGTCGGTGATCTTGGCCACGGGCAAAGGCGAAAACGAGACCCGCGTGCTGGAAAAAACCAAACTGCCCTCGGGCGCGAACCAGCAGTCGCCGGAAGAAAAGACGCTGCCCGTCCCGGCGGAACTGTACTGCGACGGCAGGCTGCGAATCACCTTTCGCAACGAGGCTCAACCCAACGCCGTGGTCAGCGAACTGTGGCTCTGGGAAAGCGAGGCGGACCGATAGGGACTTTCGTCCTGGACAGCGAGGGTGGGAAACCTGTTTCTACCGGTGAATCAACAGCCGGTTTGTGGAACGCTAAAAAAAATTGCGAACCTTTTCGCCATTCGGGCGTCTGTTGTAGAATTACGGCATCTCCAGATTCTTGCCGCATTGGCTGTTTTTTTGTGGTTCATCGCCACAATTCGGCTCGCCAAGCAAGAATTCTGGCGATAAAATGAGTCCGCTTGACGAAATGAAGAAAGAAGGTCCTCGTTTCTGCCAAGTGGTTTTGTGAGCGGCCATCCCCTGGGGGGCTGGTCGTGTCGGGCGGAAGTCGCCTGACGCAAATGGTCTTTCGTGTCACTCTCTGACTGCGTGGGATAGACGCAGAGGAGGATTACGATGCGTAGCTTTATTTATGCCAGCACAGCGAAGAGCGTTGTCACCGAGCGTCAAGGGCGCACGGGCATGGTCGGCATGAATTTGTTGCGCGCCGAAGATCCCGCGCTCCCACGCCTCGATGGCGGACCGGCTGCTGAACAGCCGCGATGCCGGCTCGACATGCGCTCGCGTTGCCTCGCGGCCGC
>Ga0351890_10236_pt1 | contig 17149 bp, 8 predicted proteins | sample TotcelFGM3001M15_FD_206743 | JGI IMG/M metagenome (GOLD analysis project Ga0351890, IMG submission 206743) | Enriched cells from coal bed in the Powder River Basin, Montana, United States - Total cells FGM rep3 HSBNCT.FGM.300.1.M15 ...
CTGACGAGAAACTGCCGGGAAGACGCCTGCTTGACGGTCTTGACGACACCGCCATGATTCTTGTGGATGTTGCCGGAGAGCGCATGCCTGCGGAGTTCGCCCGATTCACAACAGATATGGCGTCAATGAGATCTGCCGAATCGGACGGGACCATTTGGGCGATGAGACAGGGTCTTGATCGGCTGACGATGTCCGCCAACGAGATGAACCGCAGCTTTGCGGGTACCCCTGGAAGCGAGGCTGCGTGGTGGGCGCGGGCTCTTGCGGAACAGTGCCGGGCTGCCGTTGATGAGTTGACCGCGTTTGTGCCGTGGGCAGGTCCGCAGCTTCCGGAGCAGACCCTTGATGAATTCCCGGGTCTCGGGCAGATCCCGACGCTGCGCCAGTTGGCCTGCCTCGATGCTGACGCGCTGCCCCTCATCGGAGAAAAGAGGCGGTTGTGTCTGACACCCAAGGGGAAACACCAGCTTGACAACCTGAGAGGGCTTAAGCAGTTGGATAAACTTGGCGGGCTCGTCATGTCGTCAAGCCGCCGTGCGCGGGAAAGAATTGCCCTTCTCGAAGACCTTGCGCGCCGCGCCGGGAAACTGGCCAATGACATGGAATATGCTTTTCTGTACGAGAGGGCGCGCCATCTTCTGTCCATCGGTTACAATGTCAGTGAAGGCCGGCGGGACGAAAGTTACTATGACCTGCTGGCTTCGGAAGCCAGGCTTTCCAGTTTTGTGGCCATTGCACAGGGACAACTCCCGCAGGAAAGCTGGTTTGCCCTGGGGCGTCTGCTCACCACTGCGGGGGGAGAAGCGATTCTCCTTTCCTGGAGCGGTTCCATGTTTGAATATCTGATGCCACTGTTGATGATGCCGACCTATCAACAGACGCTTCTTGATCAGACCTGCAAGGCGGCTGTGGCCCGGCAGATTGAATATGGAAAAAAACGCGGCGTGCCCTGGGGGATTTCGGAATCGGGTTACAACATGATCGACAGCCATCTCAACTACCAGTATAAAGCCTTCGGCGTACCGGGTCTGGGTCTCAAACGCGGGCTGGCCGCAGAACTGGTCATTGCGCCCTATGCCTCGGCGTTGGCGCTCATGGTGGCGCCTGAGGCGGCCTGCCGGAATCTTGAAGATTTGGCCGCTCAAGGTTTTCAGGGAAAGTACGGTTTTTATGAAGCCATCGACTACACGCCGACCCATCTGCCCCGCGGCCAGTCAAGCGCCGTGGTGCGATCCTTCATGGCCCACCACCAGGGGATGAGTTTTCTATCCCTTGCCTGTCTGCTGCTTGACCACCCCATGCAGAAACGGTTCGAGTCGGATCCCATGTTTCAGGCCACCGTGCTTTTGCTTCAGGAACGGCTGCCGAAGGCCACGGCCTTTTATTCGGCGACGCTCTCCGAGGTGCATAAGGCGTCACGCCCCCTGGAGGAGAAGCCGATCCGTGTCTTTACGACGCCGGATACGCCGGTACCGGAGGTGCAGCTTTTGTCCAACGGAAGATATCATGTCATGCTCACCAACGCAGGGGGGGGTTACAGCCGATGGAACGATATGGCCGTGACGCGCTGGCGTGAAGACAGCACATGCGACAATTGGGGCGCATTCTGCTATATCCGTGACATTTCAAGCGGCGTGTTCTGGTCAACCGCGTACCAGCCGACACGTAAGGCATCCAAACGGTACGAAGCCATCTTCTCCGAAGGCCGGGCAGAGTTCCGCCGCCGGGACGAAGACTTCGACACCCATACAGAGATCGCTGTTTCGCCAGAGGATGATATCGAGCTGCGCCGGATCACCATTACCAACCGATCCAAGTCGCGCAGAACCATTGACGTTACCAGTTACGCGGAAGTCGTCCTGGCATCGCCGGCTGCGGACGCGCTCCATCCGGCTTTCAGCAACCTCTTCGTTCAAACCGAGATCCTCAGGAACCAGGATGCGATCCTGGCAACCCGCAGACCCCGTTCCCGTGACGAGCAGCCGCCCTGGATGTTTCACGCCATGTCGGTTCACGGTGCAGACACGGGCGAGATGTCCTATGAGACCGACCGGTTGCAGTTTATCGGCCGGGGGAACACGCTGGCTGCCCCCGCAGCCATGCGCAACCTGTCTCCGCTGTCCGGGAGTGAAGGACCGGTACTGGATCCGATCGTGGCCATCCGATGCCAGATCGCCATCGAGCCGGGCGCTTCGGCCACAGTCAATGTCATCACCGGCGCCGGCGAAACCCGCGATGTCTGTGCGGGTCTGGTGGGAAAATATCAGGACCGGTATTTCGCCGACCGCGTCTTTGAGCTGGCATGGACACACAGCCAGGTGCTCCTGCAACAAATCAATGCGACGGAAGCCGACGCACAACTCTACGGGCGACTGGCAGCCTCCGTTCTCTACGCCAATGCCGCGCTTCGCGCCGGTTCCAGCCTTCTCTTGAAGAACCTCCGGGGTCAATCCGGCCTCTGGGGCTACTCCATCTCCGGCGATCTGCCGATCGTGCTGCTCCGGATTGAAGATCAGGCGAATATCGCGCTGGTGCGCCAGCTCATCCAGGCCCATGCATACTGGCGCCTCAAGGGACTGGCCGTCGATCTGGTGATCTGGAACGAAGATCATGCCGGCTACCGGCAGGTTCTGCACGACCAGATCATGGGGCTCATTGCCGCCGGCGTTGCGGTCAACCTGGCGGATCGGCCCGGCGGTATTTTCGTCAGGCATGCCGAGCAGATATCCGAGGAAGACCACATCCTCTTTCAGGCGGTGGCCCGGGCCGTAATCAGTGACAGCCATGGGACACTTGCGGAACAAATGGATCGCCACGGCCCTGTGGGGCCGATAATCCCGGCGCTTTCGCCGACCCGCACGTCCCGGCCCCTCCCGCCTGCGGTCGGGGTCATGCCCCGTGAGGATCTGATGTTCTTTAACGGAACCGGCGGTTTTACAGCCGATGGCCGTGAATATGTCATTTCAACCGGCGGCGGGAAGGTGACACCGGCGCCGTGGGTCAATGTGCTGGCCAATCCTTTCTTTGGCGCCATTGTCTCTGAAAACGGACCGGTTTATACGTGGAGCGAGAACGCCCACGAATTCCGTCTCACCCCCTGGCACAATGATCCGGTCAGCGATCCCGGCGGAGAGGCCTTTTACCTCCGTGACGAGGAGCGCGGCCATTTCTGGTCCCCCATGCCGCATCCCGCCAGGGGCGCCACGCCCTACGTCACCCGGCACGGATTCGGCTACACCGTGTTTGAGCACACGGAGCGGGGCATCCGCACCGAGGCATGGGTGTACGTGGCCACGGACGCGCCAGTCAAGTTTACGGTCTTCAGGGTGCACAACCAATCCGGCCGTCCGCGGCGCCTCTCCATGAGCGGGTATGCGGAGTGGGTGCTGGGGGATGTGCGGCCCAAGACAGTGATGCACGTTGTCACCGAAATCGACCCTCAAACCGGCGCCCTCCTGGCGCATAATCCGTACAACGCCGAATTCGGAAACCGGGTTGCTTTCTTTAACGTGGATCATGCCACCCGGACGGTAAGCGCTGACCGGACCGAGTTTTTGGGCCGCAATGGCACACTCGCCTGCCCTGCAGCCATGACCCGGTCACGTCTTTCCGGCAGGATGGGGGCTGCGCTCGATCCCTGTGCAGCCATTCATGTGGCCTTTGATCTCGATAACGGGGAGGAGCGGGAGATTGTTTTCACCCTTGGTGCCGGGCGGGATGCCGATGATGCCGCAAGTCTGGCGCGCCGCTTCCGCGATTCCGGTGCGGCGCGGAAAGCTCTGGAAGCGGTATGGGACTACTGGCGTCACACGCTTGGTGCCGTCCAGGTGGAAACGCCCGACCCATCCGTCAACCTTCTTGCCAATGGATGGCTCCTGTACCAGACGATCGCCTGTCGTCTTTGGGGACGGAGCGGCTATTACCAGTCCGGGGGCGCCTTCGGTTTCCGGGACCAGTTACAGGACACGATGGGCCTCATTCACGCCGAACCGCGCCTGGTGCGGGAGCATCTGCTTCTCTGCGCGGGTCGCCAGTTCCCCGAAGGAGATGTTCAGCATTGGTGGCACCCGCCCACGGGCAGAGGTGTGCGCACCCGTTGTTCCGATGATTTTCTCTGGCTTCCGCTGGCAACGAGCCGCTACGTTCAAAGTACCGGCGATACGGGGGTACTGGACGAATCGATTCACTTCATCAAGGGCCGCCTGGTCAACCCCGATGAGGATTCCTACTATGAACTTCCGGTCCGATCCGGTGAAAAAGCCAGCCTGTATGATCATTGCGTGCGGGCCATCCAAAGAGGTCTGATGGTCGGCGAACACGGCCTTCCCCTCATCGGCACTGGCGACTGGAACGATGGAATGGACCTGGTGGGCCATGAAGGCAAGGGCGAGAGCGTTTGGCTGGCGTTCTTTCAGTGTGACGTGCTCAAACGGTTTGCCGGGATCGCCCGGCTTCATGGCGACCTGGACTTCAGCAAACAATGCCAGAGCGAAGTTGACAGGTTACGCCAGAGTATCGAACAGCACGGATGGGACGGCGAATGGTACCTCCGGGCGTTTTTCGATGATGGGTCCCCGCTTGGCTCTGCAGAGAGTTCGGAATGCCAGATTGACTCGATCGCACAAAGCTGGTCCGTGCTTTCGGGCGCGGGTGACGCCATGCATTCGCGGATGGCAATGGAAGCGGTGGACAAATATCTGGTTCGCCGGGCCGACGATCTGATCCAGCTTTTGGATCCCCCTTTTGATAAATCCGACTTGAATCCGGGTTACATCAAGGGGTATGTTCCCGGTGTAAGGGAAAACGGCGGACAGTACACGCATGCGGCAATCTGGGCGACCATGGCCTTTGCCGCATTGGGCGACAGTCGTCGCGCATGGGAGCTTTTTACGATGATCAACCCGGTGAACCACGGAAATTCAGTGGCGGGAATCCAAAAATACAAAGTCGAACCCTATGTGGTCGCCGCAGATGTTTATGCCGTCCCGCCACACACGGGCCGGGGCGGATGGACATGGTACACGGGCTCGGCCGCATGGATGTATCGCCTGATCGTGGAATCACTCCTGGGCCTTACGCTGGAAGTGGACAAGTTGTCTTTTACGCCCTGCCTTCCAGCCGAGTGGAATGGCTTCACCCTACACTACCGCTTTCGCGAAACCATCTATCATATTCGGGTGATGCAACAACAGACCGATGAAAAAGAGGCGGCAACCGTTACGGTTGACGGAGTTGTCCAACCGGGGAATACCATCGATTTGGTTGATGATGGTCGGGAACATGCGGTTGAGGTGGCGCTATAGACTTTTACAGAAAATGGGGTTTGTTTGGATATGAAGCTTCAGACGCATCATCTGAGAAAACTGGTCAACCATTTCGGGGAGTTTGCAGGTTTTGAACATCGGTGGATTTCTTTTTACGCACACACCCGTGAAGATTTCCATTTTATGGTTTATATGGCCGGAAAAGTGAGGCGCTTTTTCCTCGTTCATTTTTATCAATCCTATATTCAGCGACAGCTTCTTCGCCGGGGAGGCGACTGCCGTCAATGCGGCGTTTGCTGCAATCTGCTGTTTACCTGCCCCATGTTGACGAAAAATGGACGCTGTCTGATATACAACCTCTGCCGGCCTGGCGCATGCAGGGTTTTTCCCATAAATCAACGGGATATTGATGAGGTGAAGCTGTGCGGGGGTAAATGTGGATATGCTTTTCCAAAAAAATAACTTTGAAATTCGCATACAGGGCGACCTGGGGAGTTCCGCTGATAAATGATACAAAGCAACATTGTTTTAAGCGGAGGGTAATTTCTCCATGAAAAATACGCATAAAATGGTTGCTTCATTTGCTGGAGGAGCGGCACTACTGGTGGCGCTGGGTGTGGTGGTGTCGTTCTGGGCTTTCAGTCAGATCGAGGAAACAGCCGAGGCACGCAATCATACCACCGTTGTAATAAACCGTGCGAACGATTTCCTGTCAGCATTGATAGGTGCCGAGACTGGTCAGCGCGGCTATTCGCTGACCGGTGCCGAGACATTTCTGGAACCGTACCAGGAGGTGTACGGCAGCTTCGGTAGCCGTCTGGAAGAATTGCATAAATTAACTTCAAACCGCGCTGCCCATAAACACCTGGTTGCAATTGCGCCATTTGTGGATGCCAAATTGGCGGAAATGGCGCATATCATTGCGTTGCGCCGTAATCATGACATGACTGCCGTAATGGCGGCTGTACACGGTGGTCATGGTAAACGGTTGATGGATTCGATTCGTGACGAAATGGGTAGCTTCATCCAGGTAGAGGAAGTCGCACTGGCGCAGCACGAAGCAGAGTTCCAGTCGAACATGCACCGTTTTTTTAATATCATCGTTATCGGCAGCCTGTTTGCGATACTGTTTGCATTTTCGTTCGCCTATTTGATCTATCGGGAAACACAGCATGGACTCAAGAATTTGGCTCTTCTCCAGACGCAGCAGTTGCTCGATATTCAGGAGGATGCGAATAAACAACTGCAGCAGGCCAACGCCTCCTTGCAGGCCAGCGAAGAAAAGCTCACAGTTACGCTCAACTCCATTGGTGATGCGGTGATGGCCACCGACACAAAAGGGTGTGTGACACTTCTGAATCCTCTTGCCGAACAGCTTACCGGTTGGTCGCAGGCGGAAGCCGCCGGTCGCCAGGTGGACGAAATTTTTCGCATCATCAACCAGGAAACACGCCAACCCTCCATTATTCCTGTAAAGGAAACCTTGGTCAATGGTACAGTTCAGGGCCTGGCCAAACACACCTTGCTGATCTCACGCGCTGGCAAAGAGTGCGCTATCGCCGACACTTGCGCACCGATTCGCAACCACACCGGTCAGGTGATCGGCGCAGTACTGGTTTTTCGCGATGTCACCGAGCGAGTTGAGATAGAAACGGGGCTGGAAATGACCCGAAAAGAACTGGCGATAATTAGAAAAACTGCAGAGGAAGCCAGTGAATTCGCCGAGAGCATCATCAATACCGTACGTGAACCCTTAATCGCTCTGGATCAGGAATTAAGGGTGGTTTCCGTCAGCCGATCCTTCTATGAAGTCTTTAAGGTAAAACCCGAAGAAACTGTAAGCCAGCTCATCTATGATCTGGGCAACAAGCAGTGGGATATCCCCAAGCTGCGGGAGCTACTGGAAACCATCCTTCCTCAGAAGGCAACCTTTGACAACTATGAGGTTGAGCACGAGTTTACTACCATTGGCAAGCGCATCATGCTGTTGAATGCCAGGCAAATTCAAAGAGTGTGGGGCAAAGAACGTGTCATCCTCCTGGCCATCGAGGACATCACCGAACGTAGGGGGATAGAAAATGGCCTTGAAAAAGCCCATCAAGAGTTAATAAAGTTGGCCAGCGAGTTAAAGCGTACCGCTCAGGTAAAATCGGAATTTCTGGCCAACATGTCGCATGAGCTCAGGACTCCCCTTAACTCCATTAACGGTTTCTCCGAGGTCTTATACGACGAAACTTTCGGACCGCTTAATGAGAAACAGAAGAAATACGTCAATAATGTTTTAACCAGCGGAAAGCACCTTCTCTTACTGATAAATCAGATACTGGATATGGCAAAAGTCGAATCCGGAAAGATGAGCATGGCATTGTCCAACTTACCCCTAAAAAGCCTGCTAAATGAGATTTCACTGTTGGTAGCGGATATTATCAGTAAAAAAAAGCTTCAAATGTTGCTTGAAATAGCTGAAGATCTACCGAATATTGAAGCGGATGAGCTCAAGGTAAAAGAGGTCATTTACAACCTGCTTTCAAACGCTGTCAAATTTACCCCCGAAGGTGGAAAAATCGGCATGCGCGCGAAAAAGAAAACTGATTCCGAGATAGAAGTTGTGGTCTGGGATAAGGGGATCGGAATCGCGTCTGAAAACATGGAGAAAATATTTGAAGGGTTTTTCCGTGTCGATACCCCATATTCTCGGGTAACTGAAGGGACCGGACTCGGTTTGCCGCTCTCTAAAAAGCTGGTTGAACTGCACGGCGGGACGCTTTCTTTAGAATCAGAGGGCCTAAATAAAGGTACTTCGGTCCGGTTTACATTGCCGATTTTATCCGGAAAGGTGGTGGGAGATGAGAAAGAAAGCATTGGTTGTCGATGACAATGGGAACAATCTGATGCTTGAAAAAGACCTTTTGGAGGTCGCTGATTTCGAAGTATTCGAGGCTGAAAATGCTTTCAGCGGAATTGCCATCGCCAGGAAAGAAAAACCGGATATCATCATTATGGATGTGCGGCTTCCGGATATGCGTGGCACCGAGGCGGCCAGGATATTGCGTCAAGAAAAAGAGACAACCGATATTCCAATTGTGTTTGTGACAGCTTCGGTTATGGCAGAGGGCATAGCGGAAATAAACACAATAACCAACAGTGGATTCATAGGCAAACCGATAAATACACGCACTTTTGCCAAAGAAATTAAAGCTTATCTGGTAATTCCGTCTGAGACCCACTAATTCGGGCCTGATCCAGAGTTCCCATACAAGCGCTTCGTCAATTCATTAAGTGAGTATTCCGATATGTTGAAAAGTAAGTGTCAAAAGGGATAGCGGATGAAAGACAAACCAGGAATATTAGTTGTTGATGATCAGCCCCAAAACATTGAACTTCTCGAAGCATATCTTGTTCCACAGGGTTATGAAATTGTCACGGCGACAACTGGTGAAGAAGCGCTGAAGGAGCTTTCCGGTAATCAAATCGATCTGATTCTACTGGATGTCATGATGCCCGGCATGGATGGTTTTGAAGTTACCCGCAGGGTCAGGCAAGATAATACACATCGACTGATTCCGATAATCCTGGTTACCGCATTGCGGGAAACAAAAGATCGGGTAATGGGAATTGAAGCCGGCTGTGATGATTTTATTTCAAAGCCGGTTGATAAGATTGAGCTTTTAGCCCGAGTTTGCTCCCTGCTAAAGGTCAAGGCTTATAACGATTTGATGCGTAATTACCGGAAAGAGCTGGAGTCTGAGGTAACAAAGAGGACAGAGGAATTAAAGCATGCCTTTGAAAGGATAAAATCTGCCTCACTGGACACGATTTACCGGCTGTCCATGGCCTCTGAGTATAAGGACGAGGACACTGGCGCACATATCAAGCGTATGAGTCATTATTCCGCTGCTGTGGCATGCCACATGGGACTTGGCAAACATACTGTTGAAACAATACAGTATGCTGCGCCCATGCACGATTTGGGTAAGATCGGCATACCCGACCAGATACTGTTGAAACCTGCCAGGCTTGACCCGAATGAGGGGGAGATCATGAAGCTGCATACGGTCATCGGCGCCCATATACTGAAGGGCTCGGATGCCGAGTTCATCAGGCTGGGAGAGTCTATAGCCCAATCCCATCACGAGAAGTGGGATGGTAGCGGCTATCCAAATCATCTAAAGGGGACAGAGATTCCAATCGAAGGCCGTATCACGGCAATAGCAGATGTATTTGATGCACTGACCTCCAAACGTCCCTATAAGAAACCATTCTCTGTGGAGAAGTCGCTGGCCATTATCCGGGAAGGAAGGGGAAGCCACTTTGATCCGGATGTGGCGGATGCTTTCTTTGCCATCCAGGACAGGATACTCACGATAAAGAAGCATTATGGTGACGATAATCACCCGGTTTTTGATATTCCTGAACTGAAAGATATGCTGCAGCAGTACCACAACCGGGAGAAATTGCATAAAAAGACAGAAATATCAGAGTAACCTCTCAATAACCTGGGGTAAAGGGCTCATGCCCGTGCCTGATGGCATTTGTAATTCGGGCGCGTTGTCATTTTCCACAGGCCTGTTGGGATGTTGCAATTTTTCACAGATGGAGACAGTAACATGGAGCAATTGAAAGTGATGTTGGGTTGCATTCCTTGATCCGATGGAGAGTTGATTCATGCACATTAACACGTTGATTGCCATTTACGGCCGTGTTCTCGGCCTGCTGAGTCCGGTGCGCGGGCTGGCCATCACGCTGACCCTTGCCAACCTGGCTCTGGCCGCCGTTCCGTTTCTCGATCCCATCCTGTTCGGCAAGTCGATCGACCTGCTCGCCAACGCCGCCACGCGCGGGGCCGAGGCCACCTACCGTGACGGAATCCGGATCTTCGGGCTGTGGGCGGCTGTGGGCACGGTCGGCATCGTGGCGCGCATCCTGGTGGCACTGTACGCCGACCGGCTTGCCCACACCCAGCGTCAGCGTGTTACGGCCATGTTTTTCGAGCACGTCCTGCAACTTCATCTGGCCTACCACCGCAGATCGCATTCCGGCCGGTTGCTGAAAATCATGCTGCAGGGCGGAGACCAGCTCTTCGGACTATGGGTGACCATGTTCCGGGAGCATCTGTCCACCCTGGTGGCGCTGCTAGTCCTGCTGCCGATGACGGTATTTCTCAACTGGCGGCTCGCCCTGGTGATGATTGTTCTGATCTTCGGTTCGGCTTTTCTCACCGCCTTTGTCACACGGCACACGCTCAGCGCGCAGAATGTAGTCCAGGCATATCAAACCGATCTTGCCGAACGGGCCGGGGATGCCTTTGGCAACGTGGTGCTGGTACAGAGCTTCGTGCGGTTGTCAGCCGAGATGCGGATGATGCGCGGGGTGATTGAACGACTGCTGTCCGCTCAATTTCCGGTGCTCAACTGGTGGGCTGTCGTGAATGTGCTGCAGGGTGCCGTGGCGACCATCACGGTCATCAGCATTTTTGCCGTAGGCGCATGGCTCAACCTTCAGGGTGAGACCACGGTGGGCGAAATCGTTACGTTCATGGGTTTCGCCACGCATCTCATCAATCGCATGGACCAGGTGGTGGGATTCTTGAACAGCCTGTTCATGGATGCCCCCGGCCTGAAGGAATTTTTTGAAGTGCTGGATACACAGTCGGCGGTTTCCGATCGGCCCGACGCCCGGCCGATTGAGAATGTCCAGGGCCGGGTCGAGTTCGATCATGTCAGTTTCAGTTATGACCCCAAGCGCAAGGCACTGGACGACATCACCTTTGTTGTGGAGACGGGTCAGACCGTGGCCCTGGTCGGCGAGACCGGCGGTGGTAAAAGCACGGCCATGGGCCTGCTTCAACGCCTGGATGACCCCCAGGCCGGCGCCATCCGCATTGACGGGGTGGATATCACGGATGTGACCATCGACTCGCTGCGGGCGCAGATCGGTGTGGTTTTTCAGGAAAGCCTGCTGTTCTACCGCAGTATCGCCGACAACCTGAGGGTGGGCAATCCGGATGCCAGCGATACCGAGATGGAAGAGGCGGCGCGTCTGGCCCGGGCCCATGATTTCATCCTGAGGCAACCGCGCGGATACCAGACCCGCATCGGTGAGCGCGGCGCCAATCTGAGCGGCGGCGAGCGTCAGCGCCTGTCGATCGCCCGGGTGCTGCTCAAGAATCCGCCCATTCTGATCCTGGACGAGGCCACCAGCGCCCTGGACGCCGCCACCGAGGCCCAGGTGCAGCAGGCGTTCAAAAACCTGAAACAGGGGCGTACCACCTTTGTCATTGCTCACCGCCTGGCTACCATTCGGGATGCGGACATGATCCTGGTCTTTCAGGAGGGCCGCATCATCGAACGCGGGAATTTTTGCGACCTGGTGGAACAGGGCGGATATTTCGCCCAGTTGGTGGAGACCCAGTTTAAAAATCCGGTTGGTGATCACATGAAAACACACCCTGTTTGAAAAAGGCTTCTCACCAGCGTGAAAATTATCTTTTCACCCGCTGCAATAAACAATCGATTCCCATCTTTCTCCCACAACACCCAATATGCCGAAAATAAGTCATATATGACCGCTGGTTGAATATGACCTTTTTATTATGGCGGCCAAAGACAGCCCCGCAAATGCTTTTTTCACTGGTTATTCCAAAGAAATCAAAATGATGGATCGCGTGAAGATGCGCGTTGAAAACCTGGAACAAAAATTGAACTATAATGACTTAAGGGATGTCGAATTTGTTAAAATACCGTTTTCCCGTCATTGCGGCGAAAGCCGCAATCCAGATCGTTATATTCTGGATGCCGGATCAAGTCCGGCATGACGATATTCGAGATTTTATCTGAAATCAGAGATTCTTTATTCATAAACAGTATTTCAGTATTTTTAACATCCCTAAATAATGATTTTGGGTCAGTCGTCCACAGCAGAATAAAAACACCCATATTGGCGAAGGGAAATATTGATATTTATGGAACAGACCAAACGTTCACTGTGGAACCGCTTTATCACGATTGCCCAGCCTTATTTTTTCCCGGACATTCGCGGCGGACACTGGGCCATGCTCCTATTGCTGATCATGCTGGTGGTTTTTCTCTTCGGCGTTCTTTTTCTGATCATCGCAGGCATGACATGGACGGGAAATTACGTTGCGCCGTTAATTACTGAAAATATTGCTTCCGGCCTGCTTTTATTGATTGAAGAAATCTTCAATTCCAAAACATGGCTGATTATCGCGGGGTTTTTAATTGTTCCTCCCGGAATATTCATGCTGTTTGGCCGCCACATCCGGAGCCGCTGGCAGGCATGGGTGCTGCTTGCCACAGTTCTGCTCCTGTCTCTTTCCTTGACAGGAATCAATGTCGCTTTCAGCTATATCACCAACTACTTCACCAATGCCCTGGTGGAAAAAAATCAGGATCAGGCTTATCTCTTTGTAGTCGTCTATTTTTGCGGATTCATGATCGGCATCCCCATTGTTGCCTTTTATTTTTATGTGCTGGCTTATCTGGGAATGCGCTGGCGGGAGTGGTTGACCAATGAATTCCTGAGAAAATATTTTAATCACCGCAGTTATTACAAAATCGAGACCGAGGCACAGATAGATAATCCGGATCAGCGTATCATGGAGGATATTCGTTCATTTACCTCGACATCCCTATGGTTTCTGCTGATCCTCCTGGGGTCGCTGATGGATCTGTTTTCCTTTACCGGCATTCTTTTGTCAAAGTCAGTAAATCTTGCATTAGTCGTGCTGGGCTACTCACTGGTGGGCACCATCCTGGCCATCTTGATCGGTCGGCGTCTTGTCGACCTTAACTTCAATCAACTGCGTTATGAGGCGGACTTTCGGTATTCCCTGGTGCACGTGCGGGACAATGCCGAATCAATTGCCTTTTATCAGGGAGAGAAACCGGAGCTCGCACAGATTGGCGATCGATTCAGAAAGGTGCTTGGCAATTTCAACGTGCTGATCGGCTGGCAGCGGAACCTGACATTTTTTACAACGGGCTACCGTTACCTCCCGGCTGTGTTGCCCTTTCTGGTGTTGTTCCCGCAATATTTCGCCGGTCAGATCAATTATGGAGACATGATGCAGGCCAATTTCGCCTTCCTCCAAATTTATGCGGCCCTCTCCCTGCTCGTGACCCAAATGGAGCAGATAACGAATTTTGCAGCCGCGATCAAACGTCTGTCAACCTTCGCCGACGCCATCAAACCATCACCAGTCTCCGGCATCAAAACCAAAGCGTCCGATCGGTTTGCCATGACGGATGTCACCCTCCTGACGCCCAACAGGGACCGGACCCTGTTTCAGGGGCTTACCATGGATTTAAAAGGCAAGAACAATCTGGTTGTCGGCGGCCAAAGTGGGGTTGGAAAAAGCTCGCTCCTTCGGGCCATTGCCGGGTTATGGACAGAAGGTTCCGGTATAATCCTGCGCCCGACCCTGGCGGAAATCTTTTTTCTGCCCCAAAAACCGTATATGTTGCTGGGCACACTGCGGGATCAGATGCTCTATCCCCGGATGGAGCAGGTGGTACCGGAAGATGAACTCCGGCGCATTCTGCAGAGCGTCAACCTGGCGGATCTGCCGGAGAGATCAGGCGGGTTTGAAGCAAAACTGATTTGGGCGGATGTCCTGTCTTTGGGCGAACAGCAACGGCTGGCCTTTGCCCGCCTGTTCATCTACCATCCCGGCTTTGCCGTTCTGGATGAAGCCACCAGCGCACTGGACGGAGAAAACGAAGCCAATCTCTACCGGAAACTGCAGGAGATGGATATTCATTATATCAGTGTCGGTCATCGAAGCAGCATCCTGGATTATCACGACCATGTGCTGGAACTGCAGGGACAGGAAAAATGGGAACTGCTGACTGTCGCGGATTACAAGGCAAAAACGGGTGTCAATCAAGACTGTCAGGAGCCAGGAGTCAGGAGATAGGAGCCAGGAGCCGGGAGGCAGAATTCAGAATTCAGGAGTCAGAAGTCAGAATGAGGGAATCATCATAGAAGTTTGAGGGCTTGGTTCTAACTTCGCCCACTTCGAACCAGAATCTCGGGGTCGGGGTCGGTATCGGTATCGGGGTCGATCTGTTTGAAAAATTTTCGATACCGATACCGATACCGACCCCGACGCCGAGAACAAGACATTGATACAAGTGGACCAATTTAGAGCCAAACCCAAGTTTGAAGACTTGGTGGTTTGACGGAAAGCCCATCAGTGATCTTGCTTATGGTGATGTTTCTGAGCCAATCCAGTTGATTGAAGAAGTCAGTAAATTCCTGGAAGCTTACATCCGGGCTATTCTGACTTCTGACTTCTGACTTCTGAATTCTGACTCCTGAATTCTGAATATTACGACAAAAACCTCTCTCAAATTATTATTGACAAAAGTGTTTGTATTGATAAATGATTAAGAAAAGACTGTATCCCCAGTTCAAGCAGGAAAATGACAGAAGCGCGCTGCAATGAAGAGCGAAAGACAAACAGGAGTACTTCATGGCTTCAAGAAAAAAAGAAAAAGCAGCGAAAACACTCTACGATTCCAGGACAATCGGAACGGATGGGCACGATGATAAAAAGGATAACCGATCCGGTGCCGCCGCTCCGTCGGAAAACAGCGCCTCCTCTCACCAAGGCTCCGTAGGGCAGGATATGCGCAGGCAGGCCGAAGCGATTGCCCGGAAAACAGCGGCCCTGTCACCGGAAAACATCGACTCGCTGTCATCCGAAGAATTACGACAGATACTCCATGAACTGCGCGTGCATCAGATTGAATTGGAGATGCAGAACGAGGAGCTCCGCCAGGCAGATTCGGATCTGGAAGCCTCGCGGGCACGCTATTTCGACCTTTACGATCTGGCGCCCGTGGGCTATTGCACGATCAGCGAAAAGGGGCTGATCCTGGAGGCCAACTTCACCGCTGCCAACCTTTTTGGCAACATCCGGAACGAGCTGATCAAGCAGCCAATCTCCCGTTTCATCTACAGTAATGACCAGGACGTCTTTTATCTGTACCGCAAACGGCTCTTTGAAACCGGTATGCTGCAGAAATGCGAAGTGCGGATCGTAAAAAAGGACGGAACGGTATTCTGGGCTTCTTTAACTTCAACCGTGGAACAGGACGCCGATGGCGCCGCATTATGCCGCCTGGTGATAAGCGACATCACCGATCACAAGCGGATAGAAAAAATTCAGACATTTCTGGCTCAAACCAGCAGTGGACCGTCGGACGAGCCATTTTTTAATGCGCTGGCCGAATTCCTGGCAGAGAGCCTGGAAATGGAATTTGTCTGCATTAATCGCCTCGACGATGACGGATTGACTGCCCGGACGGTGGCCGTCTGGAACGACGACCATTTTGATGACAACGTGATCTATAACCTGAAAGGCACCCCCTTCGAGGACATGGTGGGCCAAACGGTCTGTTACTTTCCTGCCAACGTACGCAAATTCTTCCCAGGCGATCAGATGCTTCAGAATCTGCGTGCGGAGAGTTATCTCGGTGTGACGATCTGGGGCCATACCCGCCAGCCGATCGGCCTGATTGCAGTCATTGGAAGGAGGCCGCTGGTTAACCGCCGGTTGGCCGAATCCACGTTGAAGCTGGTAGCCATACGGGCGGCCGGAGAGTTTGAACGGATGGAGGCCGAGGACGCGCTGCAATACGCCCATGATAAGCTTGAAAAGAAGGTCGAAGAGCGAACATCCGAACTTTTTGTTGCAATGGAGGAAGCAAAAAAAAGAAAAGAAATAGCAGAATCGTCCCTAATTGAAATTAGAAAGTTAAAAGAGCAACTGGAAGCGGAAAGAGCCTATCTGCAGGAAGAAATTCAACTGGATAACAATCATGCGTACATTATCGGCCAAAGTGACGGCCTCAAATATGTACTCTATAAGGTGGAACAAATTGCCTCCAGCAATACCATCGTATTGGTTCTGGGTGAGACGGGAACCGGCAAGGAATTGGTCGCACGCGCCATTCACAGCTTGAGTTCGCGCAAAAATCGGGCGTTGGTAAAAGTCAATTGCGCCGCCCTACCCGCCAACCTGATCGAAAGCGAATTGTTTGGTCGTGAGAAAGGGGCTTTCACCGGTTCTGACAGCAGACAACTGGGGCGATTCGAGATTGCAAACGGCACGACCCTTTTTCTGGATGAAATTGGCGAATTGCCGCTGGAACTACAACCAAAGCTGCTCAGAGTGCTCCAGGATGGCGAGTTTGAACGGCTGGGCGGCTCCCGCACCATCAAAGTCGATGTACGGATTGTTGCTGCCACAAATCGCAATCTGGAAAAGGCCGTCCAAAATGGCAGTTTCCGTGAAGATCTATGGTACCGGTTAAATGTTTTTCCGATTACCATGCCACCGCTCCGGGATCGCTTGGAAGACATACCGCTTTTGGTGGAATTTTACGTCAAAAAGATTTCCAAGCGGATGGGCAAGATCATTGAAACCATCCCGGCGAACGTAATGGATGCGTTACAGGATTATCAGTGGCCAGGGAATATCCGCGAGCTGGAAAATGTTCTTGAACGTGCGGTGATCAACTCGCCGGGTCCCAAACTTCACCTGGCGGATGAACTCAAAAAACCGGTTAAGCATTTAATAACCAGCCAAAAAACCATGGAAGCGGTTGAGCGCGACCATATTCTTCAGATACTTGAACAGACCCATTGGAAAGTCGGCGGAAAAAACAGCGCGGCTGAAATCCTTGGGCTTGACCGCAGCACCCTGCGCGCGCGTATGCGTAAACTGGATATCCAAAAACCATAGATTCAGGTTCAAAGTGGCAAAGGCACAGAGGCACTAAGGAAAACCGATTTGTTGCTTTGGTGAGCCGTTGATCGATAGTCTGGTGACAGAGTAGGCCGCCTGCAGCCAACGGCTG
>Ga0351890_10229_pt3 | contig 16496 bp, 8 predicted proteins | sample TotcelFGM3001M15_FD_206743 | JGI IMG/M metagenome (GOLD analysis project Ga0351890, IMG submission 206743) | Enriched cells from coal bed in the Powder River Basin, Montana, United States - Total cells FGM rep3 HSBNCT.FGM.300.1.M15 ...
CTCGCGGGCCGGGACGCGCAATGGGTTGGGACGACCTGCCGCCGGGACCCCAGGCCGGACCGCAAGGCCCGCCGCCGCGCGGTCCCGAGGGACGCAGCTTCGATCGCCGCGGCCCGGACGGTCATCGCGGCCCGCCGCCGGGTGCGCCCGGACGTGACATGGCAAGGCCGCGCGGACCCCAGGGCCTGCAAGACCGGCCGATGCCCCCGGGTCCGCCTCGCGGGCCGGGACGTGCGAGCGATTGGGACAATCTGCCGCCGGGACCCCAGGCCGGACCGCAAGGGCCGCCGCGCGGTCCCGAGGGACGCGAACGCAGCTTCGATCGCCCCGGCCCGGAAGATCGCCGCGGCCCGCCGCCGGGTGCGCCGGGACGTGACATGGCAAGGCCGCGCGGACCCCAGGGCCCGCAAGACCGGCCAATGCCTCCGGGTCCGCCTCGCGGGCCGGGACGCGCAATGGGTTGGGACGACCTGCCGCCGGGACCCCAGGCCGGACCGCAAGGCCCGCCGCCGCGCGGTCCCGAGGGACGCGAACGCAGCTTCGATCGCCCCGGCCCGGAAGATCGTCGCGGCCCGCCGCCGGGTGCACCGGGACGTGACATGGCAAGGCCGCGCGGACCCCAGGGCCCGCAAGACCGGCCAATGCCTCCGGGTCCGACGCCGCCTCTCGGCCCTGAACCGCCTCGTCGCGCCGTCGGGTCATGACGTCCGGTGGTACAGCATTGACGCGGTCGGCAAAGTCCGCGTCGGTCGGATCGAGCGGCAGACTGTGAATATGCAGCGGGGGCGGCAGGCAATCGGGCAGATTGCGAAGCGTGTGGACCACATCATCGCGGAATTCGTCGATGGCACCGATTCGCGTGTCGTTTGATGGAAATCTCGCAAACCGGTCACGTTCACGTCCCAGGACATGACGGACGGAGTCGTCGGGGAGGGAGACGCCGCTGTCTGCTTGACGCTGCGGATGATATAATCCGGGTACGAGCAGTGGGTAACTCGGCGGTTCCTTCCCGGCGGACGGGATAGGTGCAAGTGAATGCTGCGTTGATCAATTGTCGCGAAGAAGGAGAAGAGCATGATTCAGGCAGAAGTGCTTCCGGCACCCGAACTCGAACCATGCGTTGACGGGATGAGCAAGTGGGAACAAGAACGCTCCGCCTATTGGCGGTTGTTGCCCACGCTGGTGTCTCAGTACCGCGACCAATACGTTGCCATTCACGAGGGCCAAGTCGTCGCCAGCGGAACGAATCAAGTCGAATTAGCCCTGCGCGCGTACCGGCGGTTCGGGTACGTACCGATCTATGTGGGTCTCGTGTCGGACGAGCCGTGGCGAATGTTCCGGGTGCCCTCCCCGCGAGTCATTGGCGAGGCCCGTAAAGCATGATTCGATACAGCTACAACCAGCAGCTCACGCCTCCGGCACCGTTTGTGCATGTCACCGTCCGGCCGCCCGAGCGCGGAATCGCCGTCTCCGACTTGCCGGCCCTCTTGGACACGGCGGCTGACATCACGGTGATCCCTGCTCGGATCGCGGAAGAACTGCAACTGATCCCCTTGGACGAGGTGCCCATTGGCAAATTCGACGGTCGCGTCAGTTGGGTTTCCACGTTCCTGGTTCAGTTGGCGTTGAGGCAGGCCACGCCGAAAGTCATCCGGGTCGTCGCCAGTCGCGACGAGCCCTATGTTCTGCTGGGCCGCGATGTGCTGAACGACTACCGCGCGACATTAGATGGGCCGCTCTTACGTTTGGAAATTGAATGAAATCCGGTGGAAGGAGGGTCGAAATCGGCAGCCGAACGCGGGTAACACCGAAGGCGACCGTCAAACGTTGCTCTGGCAAGAGGCCGGTCTCAAGGCCGTTGACCGTGTACCAGAACCGGTCCTTTTTCGTTGTGTTTCACCTGGGCCAATACGTTTGTTGGGAACATGCGTCCGTCGAAATTCCCCACGCTCAAGGTAAGTCCCACGCAAGCCAGATCGCGATTGTCATCGTTTTGACGGCTCGCTACGATGGACTCCCGCGGACCTCGCGAATCCAATTCGCGACACACCGCAACTTGCTTGGGTCAGACCTGTGCGCGCAAGGGGGCGGCGGCGGTGACCCGCGGCATGACGCCGGCAGGGGGTTCTACAGGCCCATGAGAAAAATCGCCCTTCTGGACCGCAAGGTATTGCATCGGCCCGTCGGCAGAGCTAACTTACACAGGTGGAGGAGAACGGCGGATGTCCCAGAACCCTGATTGCACGACGGCTTCTCGACACTTTGAATTGTGAGACGGCTTTTTGGGACTGCAGCCATTGGAGTTACGTGCCATTGGCTCCCACGGCGGTGGCGGCGTGAGAAAGGAACGTTTTCGGGAACCGCCGTCGGGTACGACGCCCGAGCGATCGACGAGCTTGTCCGCCGTATCCGGGGGCACGATCTCGCTGGTCCCCGATGACAACAGGACGAAGGCGATCGCACATCTGTGATGCACGCCCAATCTGGACGCCCTGGGGCTGGCTGACGGACAACAGGCGGCTGGCTGGGCTCTTGGTGAATCGCGGTCAACACAAGACGTCCCAACCCTCCAACACATCCCCTGCAATATCCGTCAAAATCTCATCCAAGTCCGCGAGCGCGTCGTCGGGCTCATCCGTCGAGCGCGTCGGCCCCGCCGTCCCGAGACGCGAATTGCACATGAGACTCGTCGGCGGCACAGCTGACGTCGACCTGTTATCCGCCGCCGCGCTCGGGACCACCTGAAAGCCCGTGGGCGCCCACGCACTCGCGTTCTTGAGAGCTGTGTCCGATCGTTGAATGGGCAGGACGTCGGAGGAAGACAAGTCCGGAGGTTCCGGCGACACGGCGTCATCTGCAACCGCCTCCCTTACACCCGAGCCTGATGTCTGGTTGTTCAGATCGTTGATCACCAGCAGCACATCGGCGGGGGAAAGCCAGCCGTCGCCGGATACGTCCCAATACGGCGGCCACTGGTCGGACGGCTCGGATGCGGCGGACAGGTCGCGGCTGCCGGTCCGATTGAGTTCGTTGATCACGGTGATCACGTCCACGGGGGTCACCGTGCCATTGCCATCGACGTCGCAGGTGAAGATTGGGTTCTGCCACAGGGACACGCTGGACTGCGGCGCACCAACGTCCGCGATTCCGGCGTTCGTGTCGAACGCGTCGTCGCGAAGCTGCACGGCCGGAGTGTGTAATTCGGTTGGGGCGACCGAATTCACGGCATCGGTGCCGTCGCTTTCCGCGCCACCATACATGTGCAGGTGGTCCTTATCGATGTAGACGACCCGCTGTTGAACCACGTCCGAATCAGTGGTGTAGTAAACGGTGCATCTGTAATACGCATGGTGCAGTTGGGCCGGACCGCCGTTGCGGAAGATGCGGAGCGGGTCGATCGCGTCTGCCAGCAACTCGACGAAGATACGCACGTTGTGGGCGTTCTCGACGGGCGAAGTGACGTCGCCTTGGGGCGTCGCCGCGGCCAACGGGGGGGAACTGCTGACCTCCGTGAATGGGGCCGAGGATGCAATTGCTGACTTAGTGCCCGCGCCCTCTTTCGAGAACGGGAAGTCCGTCTCGGAGTCAAAGTACTCATCGCTCGGTGGGACAATGTTCGCGGCGCGCAAGACGAATAGCTGGGACGGCTCGTCCATGGCAACCGGTGGGGAGCCAGCGGCGATAGAGCCCAGCCAGTAATAGCCTTCCAGCGACCCGTACATCGTAAGATGTTGCTGGTCGTCCAGCGCGTACACCCTGCCATCGGAGTCGATTGTAAACGACTCGACGCCGGTTTGCAGCGTGGACCAGTCTTGGCTGGGCTTCAACCGGTTCAGCTCACGCTGCTCGTTGAGCGAGTAGACATCGCCGTTGCGCGCAACCTGAACGGATCGTACACCGACGCCAACAACCGTCCAGTGGCCCCGGGCGGTCAGCCGTTTGAGCTGGTGACGATTATTCAGGGCGTAGACCGTTCCGTCGGGGGCCATCGTGAAGGACTGCACGTCGCTGTCGAGGAGCGCCCAGTTGCTCCGGCCCGTCAGGCGTTTGAGTTGACCGCGGCTGTTCAACTCGACGATGGCTCCGTCAACCATCGCGAACGACTGCACACCCGTGTCCAGGACCGTCCACTTGTTCCGGCAGTCCAACCGTTTGAGCTGCTGGCGGCCGTTCAACTCGTAAAGCGTCCCATCCGGGGCCATCGCGAAGGACTGTACGCCGCTGTCGAGGGTTGACCAGCCGCTGGCCGCGGGCAGCAACCTCCGCAACTCGCCCGCAGCGCTGAGCGCATAGAGCGTCCCATCGGGGGCCATCGCAAACGACTGCACGCCGGTGTCGACCGTGGACCAGTCGGAGGAACCGGCGGGCAGCCTTTTCAGATCGTGGTCCGCCGTGAGGGCCCAGACCGTGTTGTCCGGGGCGACCGCGAAATGATAGACCCGGAAGAACGGTTCCCAGTTGCCACCGGGAACTAACCGCCAAAGCGGGAGCGGCAGCGGCGGCTGACCTCCTCCGTGCCATCCGTTGAAGTCCCCGCCCAGCTTGTAGAGCGTGCCGTCAGGGCCCGTGGTCAGTGAGACGATTTTGCCATTACTGCCGATGTCCGGCGCTGCGGCACTGGACCACGCTTCCGCTTCGCCCTGCCGGGCCGACTGGCTCGGAGCATCGCTGGCGACGGCTTCGCCCGGGACGTATCGGTGCAGGTGGTTCCTGCTGAGATAGATAGCATGCAGCGCGTCTTGCCGGAAATCCGTGGAGTAGTAGACAGTGACTTTGTAATGGACCACGTGCAACTGCCCCAGTCCGACACCGGGGAAAAACCGCGCGGCACGACTATAATCAACAATCTTCTCTTGAACGATCCGCACGTTCCGAATGGCGGCGCCTGCGAGGCCTGTTGCCCGCAGGATTTCAGCATCCGTCGGAGTGGCGGCGGCGCTTGGCTCGGCCTCCACGAAGGGGTCGAGCAGGGGGGCGGTGAGCGAGGCGTAAGCGGCGGAATTGCCTGGCGCCGGAAGGTTGCTGCTATAGTACACGGTTCCATTTCCATCCAGCGCGAACCACGGCACCTCCTGGGCGCGCAACCCGCCCCAGTAACCCGGGTGAGCTTGGTACAGCTCTCGGCGGTCAGTAAGCCAGAAGCAGTGGCCGCTGGGGGCAATCTTGTATTCCCGCACGCCGTAATCGAGAACAGTCCAGGCGGACCCGGGCAGTTGCCGCCACAACTCGCCCTGCGCGGTAAGTGCGTACCGCACACCGTCCTGTCGCGAAACGATCTTTGTGCCGGCTGGCGGCGTCTGTCCCCAAGGGGGCAGGCCCGGGGTGGTGGCAACGTAGTTCGTTTCGGCCAGCCCCGGGTGCGATAAGAATTGCAGGCGGGCGCGGTCTGAAACGGCGGAATCGGTTAACGCCAGCACCCCTAGGTGATTGAATAGTTGCGGCCCTTGGCCGCTGACATTCCCAGCGACCGTAGAACCAGTCAACGCCAGCGAGTCGCGCTCGTTATAGATGGCGCCGCCCTGTTGAGCCACGTTGCTGGTGAGGGTGCTCCCGTTGACGGTCACCGGGCCGTCATTGAACAGCCCGCCTCCCGCCCGCGCCGCAGAATTCGCCGAGACGGACGTGCCGGTGAGATTGAGATTCAAGCTGGGAGGGTTGTTAGCAAGTAAGGGAACAACGACAGCATTGAAGATCCCTCCCCCAAGTATAGCGCGGTTCCCGGTCACGCTGGAATTGACCAATTCCGCAGACGTGCCCACATTAAACAGCCCGCCGCCTCGTACAGCGGTATTGGCGGAGATGACGCTAGTTTGGATTGAAAGAATTGTGCCGTCATCACCACCTCCTCCAACCTGAACGTCGGCGCTCACAGAGGCACCGTTGCCAGCCCCATTGTAGGCACCTCCCCCATTGACCGCCGAGTTCCTCGTGACCGTCGAGTTGACGAGGGATAACCAGCCAAAATTGGCAAAGCCTCCTCCGTCGTGGGCGGTGTTCCCAACGACTAGACAGTGTTGGAGAGTAGCAGCGGCCCCAACAAAGAAGGCGCCCCCTCTATCCTTGGCCTTGTTGCCCACGAGACGGCAGTCAGTAAGAACGACGCCAGCCCCATTAGGTGACAATAGGTAGGTGTCGCCGCCGCTGTGGAATCCCCCGCCGTCGAGAGCCTGGTTGCTCGCCAGCGTGGTGCGGGTCAAGGTCGCGCTGCGGTAATTGAGCAACGCCCCGCCCCATCGCGCCCGGTTGCGGGCAAGTACGCTGTCGGTAATCGTTAGCGTCCCTTCGTTGTAAATCGCCCCGCCGTCCACCGCGGCGAAACTATCGGAGATGGTTGCATGTTCGATGTCGGCTGTGCCGAACGACTGGATGTAGATCGTTCCCCCGTCCCCATCACTTGCCCACCGCGACAGATCCACATTCCGCAAGGTCAGACTCGCGTTGTTTTGCACCAGGAACGCCCGGAGATCGTAAGCACTGCCGGAACCCGCCAAGGTTATGCCACGGCGTCCCGTCGGACCGGCAATGGTGACGGAGGTGCTGATCACGAACGCCGAATTCCCCTCGGACGTATCACCGACTCGGGATACTTTGAGCGTGGCTGGACCGAAGCGGGTGAGGCGAGGGGCGAACGTAATGGTCGTGGGGCTCGCGGCCACGGTGACCGTGGCCGTGGCCTCGTTGGTCAGCACGCCTTGGTTGTCCCGCGCCGCGTAGCGAAAGGTCTCCGTGTACGCATCGGCATTGGCCAGGCGGATCGCCTCACGGAGCGACAAGTGGCCCGGCAAGTAGTTGCCGTCGTCCACGTCGGCCGGATTGTCGACGACCAGCGTGGCCGAGACGCCCGTCGCCGGTGTGTAGACGATCACGGGGCCGTTGTCCGTCTGCTGGACAACCGCGGTTCCGCGGGTGGAAGCAGAGGTGATCACGAGCGAAGCGGGATCGAGGACCAGGTCCGGGTCGTATGCGCCGGCCAGTACGTCAATGGCGACCGGCGTGTTCTCCTGAGTCGCGGCAACGGATTCGGAGAGGATGGGCGGTTGGTCCTCGGCGGGCAGCACGTCCACTTGGACCGCGGTTCCGCGGGAGACGGCGCCCTCGTCGTCCCGCACCGTGTAGAAGAAGAAATCCGTGCCCACGTAACCGGGGGCGGGCGTGTAGAGGATTTCGGTTGAGCCGAGGGCCGTCGGTTGAACCACCGCCGTGCCGTGGATCGGCTTCGCGAAAACGATGAGGGTGGCCGCGTCGACTTTCCCTTCGGGGTCCACATCATTCGCCAAGACGTCGATGGCCACCGGCGTTTCTTGGCTGGTGGAGGCGTAGTCGTCGCTCGCGACCGGATCGCGGTTCAAGACGGTTACCGTGACCGTGGCCGGGTTGGAGACTTGACCGTCGGTGTTCTGGACCGTGTAGGTGAACTGGTCGGTGCCCTTGAAGCCGGCTTCGGGCGTGTACGCGACGAGCGGCTGGCCGAGCACTGCCAGGAGGGTGTCAAGGCCGGGGGTCGCCGTGTTGTCGATCCAGGCGACAAACGGCGTGCCGGCCACCGGGTTCGGGACGTTGAAAAAATCCACCTCGCCCGGCGCGAGGCTGCCGGGGAACTGAAAATCGTGCACCGCGGGATCGAAGTTGGAAATGTCACTCGCCCCGAACTGGACGAACAGCGTGTAGTTGCCCGATTGGTCGTGAGCGCCCGTGAACTGCCAGTCGCCCGCGCCGCTGACGGCGAATGAGCGTTGGCCATCGGCGGCCACGACGCCGGCCAGCGTGCAGCCGAGTCCATCGCCGACGGGACTGCCGTCATCGGCGACGTCCAAGATCGTCTGCTGCACAACAGCCATGCCGTGAGCCGGACCGGAAACCAGCGCGAGCGAGCCAGGTGCGAACGTGCCCCCGTTGGCCGAATCGTTGGCCAGGACATCGACGGTCACAGGGGCATCCGAATCGGTAGACGCGATATCGTCCACCGCCAAAGGAGGCAGAGGGGCGAGCAGTTGACGCTGCTCGAGATGTTCCAGAAAGAGACGCCGTTTCCGGTTCCGGAGGCATTTCACTGCGAGTGGTGTTTTCCGGCGTTTCCGCCATGGCCCGATGAACATGGTTCCACTCCTCGAAGCAAGGGACGCATTGGGGTGCCACCTGGTGCGTGGCGGACCTGGCTCTGCAAGCGTCGGGGCGGAGGTAGGGCGGCGGACTGGACAGTGGCCACCTACGATCGCGAAACTCGCGTCGGCCAACTTCCCCGAACGAGCTAATACTAGCACGCTTCGAAAGCGCAAACAATCTGCCGCCGCGCTGGAGAATGTATTTCTTCCCAAAAACTCGTCGCACCTGAGACGTCCCAACAAACCACCGGTTCTGGCACTCGACCACTGGACATCTGGCCGGGGCCTCGGAGCACGCCGACACCGCCGAGTCGCCCCCGCTGTGTCGAGAACTGACCGAACGTCGGGCTGGTAGATCGGCACCCGCGGCCCCAGATGACAAGCGGTTGATAAGCATATCCGGTTTTGAAGAATCCTCATCGTGCTCGACGAAACGACCCATTTGGGAACGGGCATGGGGCTGAACCTGCTGGCGCCTGGATCCATGGAAAACGCTCGTTCCCGGCTGGCGTAGGTCGCCTCCAGCGACGCCTCGAAGTGCGTCCGGCTTGCGCGCTCAGGTCACATCCACGAATGGCACTAGTTTAAGCCTCAGCCCCATTGTGCTAGCGGTCCATTCTCCGGCTAATCGCGTGCTAGCGGTGGCCGCCGATTCGGTCCCGCCGTCTTAATCTAGTGCCATTCGTCACATCCACCTGAGCACTTTCGGTCGGGAGCAGCACCAACCAGTCGCGCCAACAATCTGACGACAACTCGGCAGGGCCTACACGTGAGCGCAAGCCTTCTGTGCGTCTGTGTGCGCCGCGAGGTGCGATACCGATGTTCCGTAGACACGCCGAACGCGACCGTCCCAAAAACTGTTCGTTTTGTGGTCTACGAAGCCGGGAACGCCACGCCTCGGCAAATCCGCAGACAATCCAGTCCCAAAAAGCCGTCTCACATTTCAAAATCTCAAAAAGTCGTGAGCGGGCCAGATTCTGGGACAGCGTTGTTATCTACCGGCTGTTTATATCCGATTATTCGGCGAATGCAAGCTTTCTGCTCTCGCTACTCACCCCAAAGAGGGTAAATCCGAGGAATTACAGAAAATGGGTCGGCGATTCATTTCGAGCTCAGGATCGACCCGGGGCAGCAATTGCCCTTCAGGCGGGCCGAAAGAGGGGCGTTGATCGGTGAGTTTTTTCAGACTCGCAATCGCTCGGGGCAGGGCGAGTTGCCGTTTTCGTCGTCTCATTCGGCCCTCAGTTCGGCGCCGCAACAGTTGGTGCGGGATTCGTGCTGTACTCCTTCCGCCATCCGGTCACCTGTAAAGTGCCTGCGGACAACGCGCCGGATGACCTCCGCCCGTTCCGGGTCGAATGCCTCGGCCCGCGGCGGCAGCGTCTGGAGCGAGAGCGGATGCCGGAACCGCCCGGATCTCCACGCGGCAGTGCAGCGAATCGTCCGGCCGCACCGCCCGCAGCAGACCGCTGACCGGATCGGCGAACGTGTGATTCGATAAATCAGAACACGCGCGGCACCACAGGGCCCGCACGAGCGGCCGATGCCTCCGGGTCTGCCTCGCGGGCCGGGACGCGCAATGGGTTGGGACGATCTAACCTGGATGTACATCAGTAACGATCACTGTGATGTTATCCGTTCCGCCAGCCTCGTTGGCGGCCTGTATCAGCCGTACACATGTGATTTCAGGAGGACCGGCGTGCCGCATTATTGAACTCAATTGTTGATCTCCGACTAGGGTCGTTAATCCGTCGCTACACAGCAGCAAACGATCGCCGGGATGGATTTCCAGCAACCGAGTCTCCGGTAGTGGTTCACCTTCCATGCCGACGAAATGTGTTAGTCTCCCACGAGCCGGATGCGTGGCAGTTTCCTCTGCCGAAATCTCGCCCGCGTCGCTCAGCAACTGGACGATCGTGTGATCCTTGGTCAACCGTTGGAGCGTCCCATCTCGAAGAAAATAGGCCCGACTGTCGCCCATGTGGGCGATCAGGGCGTATGTGTTGCGGATCAGCACCAATACGACTGTGGACCCCATGCCGTCCAGGCCCGGCTCGCCGCGGCTTTCGCTACGGAGGCGGTTACTGAATTCGGACAGAGTTGATTTAAGTCTCGCGGCAGCCTCCGAAGATGCAAGGTCCGTTATATCCTTGATTCGCTTTCGGACGAAACCTGGCAAGGTGTCCACAACGATGTCTGCAGCCAGCCCGCCCCCGATGTTCCCGCCGATCCCATCAGCAACGACGTACAGTCCCTGCTGTGGGTCGGCAAGCCAGCGGTCCTCATTGTTTCGGCGCACGCGGCCGATGTCACTCAGCCCTGCGTGAGTGATTCTAAGTGTCACAGGGCACCCATTAAGGCACGCTTGAAGTCCGCGGCGGTCTTGAAATGAAGTTCCTTCCGGTCATCCAGCGCCAAGTCGATCAGCTCGGCCAGCTTTCGTGGAATCGACGCATCGCGCTGCCGGATCGGGACGGGCGAGGTTTCCAGGACCGTCTGCCAGACGTCTTTGCCCCTGGGGAAATCGCGAGGGCGGAGGCCGGTTAGCATGTTATACAGGCTGGCGGCCATGGCCCACACGTCCACGTCCGGCTTGGCATACTTGAAATTGATCACCTGTTGCCGAGGCATAAAGACGGGCGTTCCGGAGGCGGTTCCGCTGCGTGTCTGACCGCTGAGGCCGGCTGCGTCGAACGCCTTTGAAAGGCCGTAGTCAGCCACCTTTGCCACGCAACTGCTGCCGGTCCCTTTGAGAAAAATGTTGTGCGGCTTCAGGTCGCGATGCACCAGTCCGCGGCCGGGCACAATCCGGCCGTCGGCCAGTTTGACTTCCGGGATCTCGGCGTGGTGAGCGTAGATGAGCCCCTCGAGCGCCTGCAGGACGATCGGGGCCGCCTCGGCGAGCGGCAGCTTTCCGCCGCGCGCTTCCATCAGCTTGTCGACGCTGCCGCCCTCACAGAATTCCAGCGTGCAGAAAAACGTGCCGCGCGAACAGCCGGAATCGTGCAGGTTGACGACGTTTGGGTGTTTTAGCGCCCGCGTGTTCCGCATCTCGCGCAGAAACAGGGCTTTCGCGCGCTCGTCGGCCGCAACTTCGGGCAACATCACTTTCAATGCCACTTGCTCCCGGCTTCTGTCATGCCGCGCTAGATACACCGCGCCAAAGCCACCCCGCCCCAATTCCCGGATGATGCTGTAGCCTTCGATACTCAGCAAGTCCTTGTCGCCCGACTTGGCCGCCTCCAGCATGACCTTGAGAATCTCCAGCGGATCGGACTTGCACGAGCCACAGACATAGTCGCCGTGCCGATGCTCGCCGATTTCGCCCGCCACATCCTTGCCGCACTTAGCGCACCGCGGTAGTTTTCTACTAGGCACGCGGGCGATTTCCATTTTCGCCCGGCCGCGACAGGCCGCACAGCGAAAAACGCCGGGCACGAGTTTCGCCGCAACAAGCTGTTCGTCGGGAATCTCCGCCGAGCACTGGTCGCACACCGTGGGCACGTAGATCGAGACGCGAAACACCGTCTCGCGGATGCGGATTTCGTCCCCGTCCTTTAAATCATGCTCAGGCAGATTCAGTTGCGCCCCTTCTTCCTTGCTCTGGTGCTTTTCCCGCCGGCCGATCAAGTGCCCATTGACGAACGTCCCGTTCAAGCTGCCGAAGTCGCGGATGCGAATGTCCGGCGGGTTGATATCGAATAGACAATGATGCCGCGACACCGTGGGTGGGTTTTCCTTTGGCACTAGCCGCGGGTAACAATCTTGCGACCGACCGACGATACACGTCGTGCGCTCGTCGAAGACGAACTCTTGGCCAGCGTTTTCGCTCTGCGTGACCGTTAGCGTGATTCTGGCAGGCATCGACTTGGTTTCTCGCATGAAGAGTGAATTCGCTACCTAGGACAATCCAAGGGATCACGGCTTCTGCCGCGCGGCGTCCGCCTCGGCCTTCGTCGCCGCCCGCCAGATTCGCACCGTGTTGTTCTCGCCGCCGGGCCCCTTGCTTACTGGCTACCCGCCGTCGTGGTCCGCGCCGCCATGTCGAACGCCCGGTTCAGCGGGGCGGTGTCCCACACGTGGACCCCGGTGTGGTCCCCGGTCACGAGCCGGCCGCCGTCCGGGCTGAACACCCCCGACTCGGTCCCCGGCAGCGACAGGACCGGGTCGCCCGTCCGGCTGTCCCACACCCGCGCGCCGTCCGCGGCCGTCGTCACCACCCGTAGCCCGTCGGGACTGAATGCGACGGACTGGATGGTGCCGGCGTGCCCGACCAATGCTGCGACCTCCTTTCCAGTGCCGACGTCGTAGATGCAGGCGCCGCCCGGCGCGGTCAGAGCCACCCGCCGGCCGTCGCGGCTGAACGCGGCGCGCGCCCAGCGGTCCCGATCGCCGTCCAGCATGACCAGTTCGGCCCAGGTTGTCGCGTCGTGGACGCGGGCCGAACCGTCCAGCCAGATCGTCAACGCGCGACTCCCGTCCAGGCTGAACTCGATCTTCGCGACGATTTCCGGTGCCCCCGGCAGCGACTGCGGGTTATTCTGCGGGCGACGGTCCAGGATGACCGTAACTGCCCCGGTCGCCGGATCCCATAACTTCACTCGATGGTCTGCGCCGCCGAACACGACCACCCGCTTCCCGTCCGGCGTGAGCTGGACTTTCGAATCGTTAACCCCGGTCAGGTTGTGGGGCGCCAGGGTTCCGCCGTCCCAGACCTGCACCTCCCCGTCGCGCGTAGCGAGCGCCAGCCGAGTGCCGTCGTGGCTGAACGCCGCCGAACCGGCCTCATACGGCCCCTTCACCTTGAAAGTCAGCACCTCGGCCCCGGTCGTCGTGTCCCACACCTTCCAGACCGAACGGACGGTGTCCGGCCACAGAACCCGGGTGCCGTCCGGGCTGCACACGAGCGACTGCGTGCCGTCCGCGCTGGACACGATCGCCGGCTGAACGCTGGCGTTCACATTCTGGTGGAGGATCACATCCCCGGTGCGGGTGTCCCAGACCGCGACTGCGCCCGTGCCCCAACTCATCAGGCGGGAGCCATCCCGATTGAAATGGACGGCCGTCCCCATCAAGCCGTGCGTGTCGTACTTGCCGACCGGCCACGTGCCCAGCGCCAACCCTTCCATCCGAGCCGCGACGTCCCACACGCGGACGGTCCCATCACGGGCGGCCGTTACCAGTCGGGCACCGTCCGGGCTGAACCGGATCGAGAGGACTTTGTCGGTGTGTCCCCGGAATACGTTTAGGACCGCGCCGGTCTTGGCGTCCCACACCCGGACCGTTTTGTCCCAACTGCCGGTCGCGACGCGGGTACCGTCCGGGCTGAAGGCCACTCCCCAGACAGTATCGGTGTGCCCGTCCAGCTTGGCGATTACGGCCCCGGTCGTCGCGTCGCTCACCCACGCCAGTTTGCCGCTGGTGGTCAGCACCCGAGTGCCGTCCGGGCTGAACGGGTCCGCAGCCGGACGGAGGCCCGCCGCCTTGACGGAGACCAGCTGGGTCCCGGTCTCGGCGTCCCAGACCGTGGGCTCGCCGTACGAAGTGGTCAGGATGCGAGTCCCGTCCGGGCTGTACGCGGCATCGTGCAGCCCGTCCGGGCGAGTGTCCTTGAGGGCGAACAATTCTCTCCCCGTCACTGCGTCCCAAACCCGGCCCTCATTCTCCCCGGACCCGGTGGTTACCAACCGGGCACCGTCCGGGCTGAACGCGAACGATCCGATGGCCTCGCGGTGGCCGGTGAAGGCGCTCACCTCAACCCCGGTCTTGGCGTCCCACACCCGGGCGACCTTGTCACTGACCCCGGCCGCCACGAGTCGGGAGCCGTCCGGGCTGAACGCGGCCCGATAGAACCACTCCTGCGGTCCGGCCAGGGTGGCGACCACGGCCCCGGTCGTCAGATCCCGAACTTCGGCCGTCTTCCCGGCCGTCGCGACGACCCGGGTGCCGTCCAGGCTGACCGCGTTAACCCGGCCGGCATCGACCTTCGGCCCGGGGAGGGCGGCTCCGGTCCGGGCATCCCAGACCTGAGCGCCGGTTTCCCAGGCGTAGAGGATGCGGGCACCGTCGCCTAAGAACCTCGCCTCCCCGGTGCCGCCGCCGCCCGCCAGGGTGAGTTGGTCGGCGTGGCAGAGGCGGTGGACGAACCGCCACTCCCACCCGCGGAGATCCTTGTCGCAGGTGTCGAGCATCTGGCGGGCGCGGACCAGGTTGTTCCCCTGCCACTCCCGATGGGCCAGTTCCACCGTCCGGGCGTACTGCATTCGGTCCACCCGAGCTTTCAGACGCTCGACGTTCTGCCTCTGTTCATCCGCGTCCCGCCGGGCGGCCTCGGCCGCCTTCGTCGCGTCCTCGGCCACCGTCGTCGCGTCTCGGGCCTTGTCCCGCTCCGTCTCGACCTCGACCTTGGCGGCGGCCACCTTCTCGCGCTCGGTCTCAGCGTCGTCCCGCGCCGCCGCCGCCCGGAACCACAGGCCGGCGACCACCAGCGTCACGAACGTCAGCACCCCCGCGACGACCGTCAGCACCCCCGCAGCCGCTACGGCCGGCTTGCGGCGGACCCACCCGGCGGCCAGTTCTACCAGACCCTGCGGTCTGGCGGCGATCGGCTCCCCGTCCGCCCACCGCCGCAGGTCGTCGGCGAGTGCCTGGCAACTCGCATAGCGGCGACTGGGTTCCTTCGTCATGGCCTTCAGGCGGATCGTTTCCAGGTCCTTGGGAATCCGTGGATTCAAACTGAGCGAAGGCGGCGGCTCCTGGTTGATGACCAGCGCGATAACCAGCGCCGGCGGGCCGCTGAAGGGCCGCTCGCCACAGAGCAACTCGTACAGCAACACGCCTAGACTGTACTGGTCACTGGCGGGACCCACTTGGTCGCTCTGGCCACGCGCTTGCTCCGGCGACATGTAGGCCGGTGTGCCCAATACGGTGCCATCATGGGTCAGTTTGTCTTCCGCTGCGCGGATGCGGGCCAAACCAAAGTCCATCAGCATCGGTTCGCCTTTGTCGTCGAGCATGATGTTGGCTGGCTTGACATCCCGATGCACAATCCCTTGTTTGTGCGCGTAATCCAGCGCAGCGGCAAGTTGCATTACCAGCGAGGCCGCGCGGCGGAAGTCGGGGCGTTCGTGTTCAATCGCGTGTTGCAACGTTTGGCCTGCGATATAGGCCGACGCGATAAAGAAATGCTCGCCATCGAAGCCGGCATCGAAAATGGGCACGATGTTGGGGTGGCGAAGCTGTGCGGCCGCCTTCGGCTCGCGCATGTAACGGGCCTTATCCTGCTCACTTTCCAGCGCGCCCGGATGCGGCACCTTCAGTGCTACCTCACGCTCCAGCAAGGGGTCGTACGCTCGATACACCGCGCCGAAGGCCCCGGCGCCCAGTTTAGAGCGGATCTCAAACCGCCCCAATTTCGGCGGAAGTTTGCTGCCTGTTGAGCCATCGCCCACTCGCCCAGTTTCCCGCGCCGCTGGTGGGGAAGGTGTGCGAACCTCCGTCGATTCCAGGGGAAAGGTCTGTCCACAATGCTTGCAGCGTGCCGACCGGCCCAGCCTTTCTTCGGCAATCCGATACGCCGTTTCGCAATTCGGACACTTGACTTCAACCGTCATCACTGAGTTCCTAGACAAAGGTGCGGCTTACAATACCTGATTAGGCAAGGATGCGCTTTTGATACGATTGAGAGGGACTATTTCTTTTTCGCTTGCCTCTCCAGGACGAGTAGCATGGCGAAATGTTCATTTTGGATACTCAGGTTTTTCGGTCGCGTCTTCCCCAAGGCAGAGGTTTAGAGTGTTACCTTCTAAGCTATAGACGCCGTACAAGTTCTCTTGATCCTTCGTGTCGACAAGGTCAATTTCTTTGGCTCGCTTAGCAGCGTTAAGGTGATATCCTCCGCTGTTGTGCAGACTCTCGACGTCAATCCTGATCCTGCCACCGGTAAAAGTCATAGTAGCATTGTTTTCGGGTTTCCTCAGTGGCATGCCCGTCGCCACGAATGATGCGGGCTTCCAACTACCCTGGAGTCTCTGCCTATCTTCAAAGGAGACGGGATCTTTGACCTGCAGTTCTGCTCCTTCAATCTCGTCCTGAATTGCTTCGAATGCCACGCTCGTCTTAACAGAAACTGCTACGGCTCTGTGTTTCCTCAAATCCTCTAAAATAGGGATAGTCTCCTTGGCGGCGAGTCCAATTCGCCCCAATGCTTCAAGTGCTCGTCCACAAATCAGCAGATCCTTCTTGCTCGTGGAATTTTGGTTCTCTTGGATTACTCTTAGTAGTGCAAAGGTAGCGGACCCTTCTAGTCCAAGCTTTCTTACTTCATTGGTCTCAGCCCAAGTGTTCGGTAAAGACCCCTCAGCAAGTAATATCTCCAAGAACTGTCCGCTCGCT
>Ga0351890_10248_pt1 | contig 16223 bp, 14 predicted proteins | sample TotcelFGM3001M15_FD_206743 | JGI IMG/M metagenome (GOLD analysis project Ga0351890, IMG submission 206743) | Enriched cells from coal bed in the Powder River Basin, Montana, United States - Total cells FGM rep3 HSBNCT.FGM.300.1.M15 ...
ATGTCGCATGATCCAACAAAGCAAGATAGCAAAAAATTTTCTAAAGCGACTTATGTATTGATAAAAAAGGAAAGTAAATGGCGCTTGATGCTTTATTTCAATGGCAAAGATGTAATTGCAGGGGATGTGAATAGAATTCAAGGGCTTGATGCAGCTTTAGAACAACTTCCTTCTAAATCGCCTGAGCAATTGACCCAGGCCGAAATTGTTTCGGTGAGAAATGTAATTTTAGCCTTTGATCACCCCAGAGTTGCTCCACTTGGAACAGGTAATAGTTGGTCAATAACATATTCAATCAATAGTTATTTAGTTGCATTTTTTAATACCTTTCTTAAAGAGGATTCAAGCCCCGCATTTCAGAAATGTGAGGCATTATCTAAAAATACTTATATTAAATGTGGGGTTGCCCGTGTCCCTCATATCTGGGATTAATATGAAAGCTGAAAAATATAACAGGAGAAGTAAGTTTTAAGCTTGATCAAATTTATTTGAAGTCTAATTCAAAATAGTAATTTTGTATATTTTTTACCTCAAAAGGGACTGACATTGAAATCCCGATTTCTGGCAGTTCTTCCACACGACCCGATATAGCGTCAATAGAATCTGAAGTAGCAAAAGCAAGCCAATGGATCGTCAAGGAAGCTAAAGTAATGACACTTGCAGATAAGGCAGCTAATGGCGCAGACATTATGGTTGCCTTGGATAAGATTGCCATGGCAAATTCCCAAGATAGAACTCGAGTAGGAATTGAGCAGGCTGGGGAAGTCATATTAGGTAAAATAGGAGAATGGGTTGGAGTGGCTGCAATTGCAGCCGTAACTTCAGAGGTTACCGTCCCTGTAATTATTGTCTCTACTCTTTCTTCAGTTTTTTTTGGTGGTATTTTCGCAGGTGCTTGGAAGGGTGGAATTGATTATGCATATGAACATATTGAAGATAATCAACCATCTTATAGACAAAATAGTCCTTAACAATTTGATAAGTGAGAAATAATTTGGAACCTCTGACTGCTACTTTACAACGGGTTGCATATTTTTAACCGCAAAGCGAAAATCTCGGGGCTTGCCCCGAGATGGACAGCATATAATGGGCATAAGCTCATTTATACGGTATCCATCTTATGGAGTTACAGAGAAATACGCACCATGTCTTTCGACTGATGTATCATTTTGTGTGGATTCCAAAATATCGGCACAAAGTATTCAATGAACCTTATCGCAGCGGGCTAAAAGGGATCATAGAGAAAATAGGGTTCCACCAATTTTCAGGGCTTGTTAACTTTAGTGAGGCTTGATAATGAACAAATTGAAATAAGAGGTTGAATCAAATAATTCAAATTGAGTAATATAAATTGCATTTTCGTAAAATCGGTCTGGCATCCTTAATAGAGAGTAGCCAGTCGACTAAGTAGAGTAAACAATGTGAGATTAAATGCATGTTAGATTCAAAATCAAAAATTTTCTGGGTTTGCGCTTGCAGCCCCAATTACCGGATTATTATCCTTTCTTGCTTTTTTTCTAACGAACGACAGATTCCGCCGGTTATGTCAGAAAACTCATTAATCCAAGAGTAATAAATTTTGATAAAAGCCCAACTTTTCCATCTGCATTAAGTGAGCTTCAAACAGAAAATGAAGCACCAAAGAAAACAAAATTCCGTGCAATAAAATATTTAAATAATAAAATAGAAAACGACCATAAGTTTATAAAATCTAAATCACGTTATCGACAATAGTATCAGTCATTTTCAACTGCTAGAAATACACTGGATGGTATGGAAGCTATGCATGATTCAAAAAGGACAGATTCGTAACATCGGTAAAGATATAGTTAAACAGAATCAATTTATCCGCGGCTTATTTGGTCTAGCAGCTTAAAATTTCTGAGAAATTCATTTTTGCACTTTATTGCTGTAAAAAATATTTTTGCAACGAGGTCGTTATCTTAATATGTGTGCCACATTTTTTTAAAATCAGCAAATTATAATACTTTGCGCTATTCATGCACACATAAAATGGGTCCTGGATAAATTGCCTGAATACCACCTAATCGCATCAATCTGCTGGACGCATTTACGGTTGACACCATAACCATAAGACTGCATTTCTTTCGTTATCCATAGATAACCGTATTTTATAAGCATCTAGTGTTTAAGATCTCTTTCATTTAGCACGATAGAATGTTCGCACTCACTTAAATCACATCGTAAATCGTTACTTATATTTATCTCAGGGTTTAAATGGTAACTATCTCTTAAAATAAAAAACATCGATAATTCTTTTAAAGTATATTTTGGTCCTTGCATTAAGCGATTAGATAATAAAACCTGTTTTAAAGCCATTATTTCCACATTGACGCTATCGTCATAATTTAATTTAACTGCTTGAACCAATGTACCTGCTATGCCATCTTTTAAATTCATAATTTGCTTTGCAGTGAAGCTTGAATTTAGCAGTAATAAAATCATAATTTTTCTTTTTTATGGGAGATTATGAAAATGCTAATTCATGGCGAACTATTAAATCCTATTAATATTTCCACCATTATTGAAAATTTTTTTGGCATTTCTTCCGCACGACCCGATATCAATCCTAACTGTTTAATTGTTCGGAACATTCACAATTGAAGCGCGAAATCCTGTTTGGGTACAAACTCACCCCGCTACCGTCATTGCGAGCCTTCACGTTTTTTCTTTATGTGAAGGCGTGGCAGTATCCATAACAGAAACTAAGTTTGCATGCTTTTTAAAAACCTTATGGATTGCCACACCCCACCTAAAACAAAAGCGCGGGGTTGGGAATGACGATAGATGAGCTATTACTTTAAAATTATTATTGTATAAGACATCTAAATTGCATCTTAGGTTGAGGAGAAAGCACTTCGCTTTTCTTTTGTGAAGGCGTAGGACAAATACCTAATCTTGCTATTGCTGCTGTTATTTGTGGCTGAGAAGAGTTATCCACCTTTCCAGCCAAGGGGACTAATTTATTATTTTCTTCTTGCTCTTCTTCTTTTTCGTAATGCGTGTGCTCTGCCATTAAAGGCTCAAGCTCATACTTTTCTTTTTCCTCTTTTTCTAAATTTGTAGAATGAGTAAAAGAAGATAAATCCTTTGGTGTAGTAAAAGTCATAATGGATTCAGTTTCTGGAGCTACTGACATTGAATTATCACTAGCAGGCTTTTCTTTTTCCTGAGCTTCACTGATTACTTCAATAGTTTCATCTAAATTATTTTTTCGTTTAATGCTATCATAGAAATAATCATCAATTAGTTTGTGATTGGTTCTCCTATAGGCTTCTTTGATTACTTCAATAGATTCATCTAAAATAATTTCCTTATTAGTCCTTAATAAAAAACAGCAACGTTCGATGAAGTACCAAGCCTCTGGTATTAATTCCAGTTTTTCATATGCTTTAAATAAAAACCAATAGCAATGCGCAATTTCAGAGGTTGCTGCTAATTCTGTATCTTCAAAGGGTACAAAATTAAAATTAAGACGCTCCTCACAAATTCTAAAAATTTCTAGTGCTTCTTGCAAAAGACTGACAGCATCAGCTAATTTTTCTTTTTGCGACAGCATGTCATTTTCAATAGTCAAAGCTTCTTTATAGAGAGACACTCCTTGCTCGAATAATAATTGCGCTTCACTTGCAGAAGGAAGTTTATAATTAGGCATCCTTTCGCTTAAAGTAGTATTAAAATGTATTCTGACGATGGGGATGTACCAATCAGCAAAATTAAAAGTTTTTTCTACTACTTTAAATTCATTCACTAAATGTCTAAGTGCATTATTGGGGCCATTCATAAACGCAAACAATTCTTTTTTATCTAAATTTTGCTGCAGATACATTTTGCTTAACTGCTCCAAAAGGGGAAGCTGTTTAAGCACTAGATGAAAGATTTCTTTATATTGGATTAATTTTTGCTGTTCTTTTCTTGAAAAATTAAATAAAAGATCTTTAGTATGAGTAAGTAAAGCCATCGCCAGCGTTATTGCTTTCTCGGTAAGAAAATTAAGGCCATGTAGCTCAATATGCATCTGCAAGAAAAAAAGAGTTTTTTCATTAGGGTTATTAGCTAACTCGCTAAGCAAATATTTTAATTGATGAACATAATGCGCACCAATATTATAGGCAAATGGCAAATCCAATTTTTCGCCAGTCTTAAAATAAAGTTTTTGAGGAAAACCCATTTTTTTAAAATAGGGATTATCAGACTCCCAACCTAATAGATGGCCGCAGTTTATGCCAACTTTAAATATAGGCCATATGTTACGTACAGGCTGAAATACATTGAAGGCAATAGTTGTAGTTTGAATTAAAGCGGATTGCAAATTTTGACAAGCATTTTTATTATAATTGAAGCCATTGGCTGGTAAATATTCTGCAAAACATCCTATGCCTCGAACTGTAGTTGCTCCTGTTGCTAAATTAGCTTTGGTCCCTATCCATAGAGTCATTGGGTCATAATGAATATCAGCATTAGTTGGTAATTCTTCACTTTTAATTTCCCTTGTTGCACATTTTTTAATTACCCCACCATAAACAATGACATCATCTATTTCCAAGACTTTATAATTTTCAGTGCCAATAAAGAATAACTTAAAACCTGCTTCGCCCATATTGCATAAAACCAATGCATCGTGCGGCACTACGCGAATATCTTGTTCTGCTAAATATTCTTCTAAGGTTTGTGTGGGTTCCTCTGGGATGTCCATTTCTTTTGCTAAATCAATATCAACCATTGGCACATTAGTCTAGATGATGCCAAATTTGGCTTCTAATTCTTTAGGTGTATATGACTTGATTTCCGTACCATATATCAAAAGACCCTCTGCCACTTTAATCAGTACTTCTTCATGCGGTTCTTTAAATAAAGGCCGATAGGTTTTCTTTGTAGCAGAAGGTTCAATTTGTAACATGGTTTCCCCTTAGGTAGTTGTCTTCGTTGCGGCAACATTAGCGCAGATTATACTTGAAAGCTATTACCTTGCTAATGGATTTTATTAAGTGGGCGACTAATTTCTCTTAGATAAAAGGCCCTCACTTTGTACTAGAGGTGCGGCCCCGATTCGAGTAAAAAAGGGTTAAATATTTTGTCTGACCAATAATAGACTTTAGAGCGGCGACAACCCTATAGGATTAAATTTATATGCTCTACACCCGTATGAATTTAATTCACGAAACCAAATTTTTTATTCCTCTTTCTCAAATAGATTATCCAGAGTTCTGATTTATTTTTCTATATAGTCAATAAGATAGAAATTTGAATGAAACTTTACTCTTTATATGTCCGTACACCCTTCAATGGAATAACTGATGGTGACCTTGCAGATATAGCTGATAAACTTAATAATAGACCAAGAAAATCATTAGATTACGCTACACTAGATGAAGTCTTTAGTAGTTTTTAATCAGGAGAATTCAATAATGAGAGGATTAATACTGGTAACTGGTGTAACGGGTACTGTGGGACAAGAAGTTGTAAAATCATTAGTAAAAAAAAATATAAAAATCAGAGTAGGTGTTCGAAACCTGAAAAAGATAGAAAGCATGCCTTGGTTCAGTAGAGTTGAGTCGGTCATATTGGACTATGAAAAGCCAGAGACCTTAAAAAATGCATTGGTTGGTGTAAGCAAATTATTTTTAGTAACGCCGCCTGGAACTTATCGAGAAGAAGAGGTTTCGAGAAGTATACTATTGCAAGGTGAAGAACAAAGATTAAAGCACATTGTTCGTTTATCGGGTATGGGTGCGGATAAACATAATTTATTTGGTAATCATCATGCAGCAGATATGTTATTGCTATCGTCAAACATTGACTACACAGCGTTACAACCAAATACGTACATGCAAAACTTTTATAATTATTCAACAAGCATTAAAGAAAAACAAAAAATTATTGAACCAGCTGCAAATGGTAAAATGAGTTTTATTGATGCAAGAGATATCGCTGAAGTTGCTACTACTGTTTTAATTGAAGCAGGCCATATTAATACCATTTATGAATTAACGGGGGGCGAATCTTTAAGTTACTATCAAGTAGCAAAACAATTTTCTGAATTATTAGGCAAAGAGATTATTTATCAACCATTATCAGCACAAGAATACATCTCAATTAAAGAGGCTGAAGGCATGCCTGCTGAATTTGTGGAACGATTTGTACAATTTTTTCAAATGGTAAAAAATGGAGAATATGCTCATGTGTCATCGACAGTCGAGAAAATTTTATGTAGACCACCAATAACTTTAAAACAATTTATTACTGATTACCGAGATAGATTTGTTTTTTGATCTGTGGTTGTACTTATTTGTGGGAGCCGCGACCCTTAAATCCTTAGATCCAAGTTATTAGTGCTAACGGTGATTATTACAGTAATCACGTTTAAAATAGAGGCGTACGAGGTGGTTACAAGTGATTAGTGCAAGCGTCTTTTTACTCATTTTCAAATAATGTGACCATCCTTTTTCGCAATGATTCTAACAACTCTGGATCAGCTTTTTCAGGCGAGCCTGTGTCAAATGGTGGCTCAGGATCATACTCGATACCAAGTTGCAAAGTTTTAGCTACATGTTCTCCTGAAATTTTTGCTGCAAGTGTTAATGCCATGTCAATTCCAGCAGATACGCCCGCAGCTGTTATTATTTTTCCAGACTCTACGATTCGTTCATGTCTTGGTTCAGCACCCCAGGTGCTCAGACGATCAAGCGCAGCCCACTGCCTTGAGCATAGTCAGGTTTATATTGCCAGGACCCAAGCTTGGTACGAACAAAAGTAATATTACGCTTTAATTCGCGACTAATAGTTGATTCATGCACACCAAATTCTTTAGCGATCCTGCGTTGTGTATACCCTGCTTTCCAAAAAGCTAAAATTTGGCATCTTTTTAAATAATTTAAATGTTTATATCCCATTTTATGCAAATTCCATTCCAAAATTAACCAAGCAGAATTATACTTATCCTGTCTGATTAATAAATAAAACTTGCACTAATAACTTGGATCTAAGTTAGAGTGAATTCAAAGAATCCATGTAACTTACCTTTTCCTGTTACTCAACATCTTGTTGAATAACAAATTTTTAAACTTTTTATCGTTTTTTTCAGACCTATCGCGATAAACCGGCTCTCCTGCATCCTTAGTAACTTCTAATCTAGTTTGCTCTCATTCATCTTCTTAACGAGGTTTAGGTTGATCATATTGAAAAAAATTGAGTTTCACATTTTGAGGCAATTTCTTTAGTATACCTTTCGTAAAGATTTTCAATTCCGTTTTTAATCTCTTCTAAAATACATAATTTATGAAATGGAAATTCTTTAAAATACTTATCTGCTAAGATTTCAATTTTATTAAACGACAATTCTTTCAAGAAAATTATTGTTTCATATATTTCTTTTCTTATAATTTCAGAAACATAAGCTTCTTTAGGTAAGGGTAACTCATCATTCTCATCTAAAGGCTCATAAAATTCTTTAAGTAGATTAATTAAATTAGTCTGTGAGTTAGTTTGTATGTTATTTTTAGCATCAGTATGAGCATATTTTAAAAGAGAATCACCAACATCAATTAAGACAACTCTATAACTATTTTCTTCAGCAATTAATCCCCAGTTGCCAGGGTGCATATCTTTTACTCCTAACACAACACCAATCACAGCACAGGCGCCCAAGCCTCTTATGGGTAACTTTTTATTATCGCCAGCACTTACAAATATCCCATCTATAACGGGATGTCCGTAGATTGTATTCTCTTCATTATCATAAATGTCTTCCCAATCTCTATAAGCTGGTATAAATTTAGAACCAAAAAATTTACCGGTACTATTTTTTTCATAAAAAAATCTACCCTTTGCCGAAGAACCAGAATTAATTAATTCAACAATTTCGTTACTGAAAATTTCTCTATTTATCAAATATGTCTCATACATATTTCCACTATCAAAAAAATTTTCAGCGTTTTCTAATAATTCTGTCTCAGACAACTCTAAATCATTAGCATTTGCATATAAACGTAATACTCTAATATCGTCATAAGCTACATCTTTCTCGAAATTATCTGGATTTTTAAGTATATATTCTGTTCTTTTGCCTTCTCTTTGTACTATACAGACCGTATTATTCCCTTTGTCAAATTCTTTGAGATATCGAAAAGTTGTTTGAGTACCTACTTTTTTACTTGATATTTTAATATATTCTTTTGCTTCGGAGGGAGATACATCAGAAGTTTTTGCTTGTTTATTCATGTCGGGCGTTACCTATTTAAAAAATATTTGTGTACCTCCCTGCGAGTGAATACTATTTCTTTTTTTTGTCTTCCTGTAACTTTACTTAGTTGAATATATATACCTTGGCAGCTACATAGTTTTCCATAATGTGCAAAGATTAACTGATATTTTATATTTTGCATATAAAAAGATTATTTGTCTCCATGTCGTTCTTTGAAATCGCTTAGGTATAGGGAAGGATATTTTTGGGGTTACTCCAATTTCCCTGAGTGCAAAACAGTACTACCTGATAACAAGGAATAGCCAGGGCAACTAAAAACAAAGATAGAGCAGCCTGAAAAAGATTGACACATTGACCATTGAAGCGCGAAATCCTGTTAAGAAAATAGTTAAAAAGATGGCCATTTGGACTATAAATTTGACAAGGATTTTTTATGGGAAGGCAAGGAGGTAAATTGACTACTAATTCTGCTAATTTTATGCGAGGTAGCCTTTTGCGTAATAGTGTTTTGACATTTTTGTCAACGCCATGTAATTGAAATACATTCTTTGCTAAATCAATGCCTAATGTTTTAATATCCATTCTGGATCCCCTTCTTTTTGAATGATGTGTGAAAAATCATTCTTGCTCATTATGAAACCTTTATAAAGGGGCGGGATCCATACCATTAACGCTGAGTTTAAAGGGAAAGCGAAAAAAAGCTGGCTGGTCGCCTGCGTATTTGGAACATTTACTTTCTTTATTGTTTAACTTTTAATGCGGGAGCCCTGGGACTTATGCATAGAAAACTTATAGAAGCTGCTAAAAATTTTCAGAAAGATGCCAAGTTCGTCTTGGAATCTGTTCCAGATTTATATCTTATTTTATCTCCCGAACTAAATATCGTTGCGGTGAGTGATGAGTACCTAAAGGTCACCATGCTTAAACGTGATGAAATCTTATGGCAATCAATCTTTGATATTATGCCCAATAATCCTAGTGACGTCCAAGCAGACTGGCAGAAAAATCTTAGTGAATCTTTAAATCAAGTATTAAAAAACAAATCCCCGGACACAATTCCTGTACAAAAATATGATATTAGGCTCCCTATTAGCACAGGGAGCGATTTTGCGGCAAGATACTGGAGTATCTTAAATTCTCCTGTTCTTAATCAAGACGGCAATATTAACTATATTATTCATCGCGTAGATGATATTACCGATTTTGTTCATCAGTACCAAAATAATCAGGTCAATATCCTAGATACGTTACAAACGCGAGAAGGGATGATTGCCACTCAAATATTTAAAAGAATGCAAGATATTCAGGATCTTAATAAAAAACTACAAGAGCATGAGAATTACAACAATGCTTTTTTATCCGCAGTTCCCGATGCTATGTTGTTAATCAATCATGAAGGTGACATTATTTTTGTTAATCAGCAAGTAGAAAATCTATTTGGTTATAGAAAAGATGAATTATTAGGTGAAAAGGTTGAAATTTTAATTCCTGAACCTTATGCAGAAAGGCATCCACAACATCGTATTGAGTATTTTAAATCGCCTCGAGTGCGTCCTATGGGTGTCGGCATGGAATTGCGAGCCAAACGTAAAAACGGTGAAATATTTCCGGTTGAAATTAGTTTGAGTCCTTTGCAAACATCCGAAGAATCAGCAGCAATTGCTATAATCCGTGATATTACTCGTACAGCTGAACAAGGCAAATTATTACAAGAAAGTGAAAGTTCACTCAGACAGCTGTATGAAAAAGTAGAGAATGAAAAACAAATCTTAGAAGAAAGCAACCAGAAAATGTTGTTGATTACCAAATTAAGCGAAACTTTACTTGTTTGTAATAATATTAAAGAAGTCATTGAAGCAATTTCAGAGTTTATTAATAAAATTTTAGATTTTTCTGAAGGCGTCTTATATATAATGGATGCAACACAAAAGAACTTAGACCAAAAGTCAATATGGGGAAAAACAAAACATTTAGCAAATGTAACAATTGATGATTGTTGGGCATTGAGGCGTAATAGCATTTATTATCATAACGTAGATCAACCTAGTCTTCCATGTGAGCATATAAGACAAATCTCTCATAATAAACAATCATATGTTTGCGTTCCTCTAACTGGTGGAAGTGAAATATACGGATTAATATCTATACTTACTTCAGATCCTTTATTTTTAAAAAATCGACAAAATTTGATTCCAATAATTTCTGAAACTATTGCTTTATCTATTGCTAATATAAAATTAAAAGAAATACTTCGTTTTCATTCATTACGCGACCCTTTAACGGGATTGCTTAATCGACGTTTTCTTGAGGAATATTTAAATAAAGAGTTATCGCAAGCCAGTCGCACTAATACCCCTATTGTATATATCCTGTTTGATATTGACGAATTTAAAACTATCAATGATGTTAACGGACATGAAATAGGCGATTTAGTTTTATCAGAAATTGGTTCTTTACTATTATCCTTAATTAGAAAAGGAGATGTAGCTTGCCGCCTCGGTGGTGAAGAATTTTTGTGCATTTTGCCTGGTTGCGATTTGAAAAATGGAAGAAACCACGCTGAAAAATTTAGAAAAGCAATCAGTAGATTATCTGTTAGCCAACAAAGGATTTCTATTACCGTATCTCTTGGTGTATCTATATACCCTCAAGATGGTTTATCTAATGAACAACTTATCGACGCTGCTGACAAAGCTCTTTATGATGCTAAAAATAAAGGGAAAAATAGGACAGTCCTTTTCTCGGATATAAAGAAATTAAATTAAACCAATTTGATCAGTTTTGTGGTTCACGCTCTTATGATCCGCTCCCCAAGAAGTAGACATCTCGATAAAATGTTATTAACAGAGAGGAGATGTCACGATGAGCAAAAGAAAGAAACCCACCTATAGTTCTGAATTCAAATCTGAAGCAATATCTTTAGCGTTAAAGCAAAATTATACAATAGCAAAAGCAGCTGCTAATTTAGGAATCAGCGAGAGTGCTTTACGAAAATGGATTAATGCTGCAAAGAAGGAAGATTATTTTTCCCGTGCAAATCGCAATGGAGTCCCTGGTGGGAAATTACAGCACATTGATGATGGAGTGAATGCTGGGCTGCCAAATGTAGCCTTATTAAGGCTCGAACGGTATGCGGTGAAAGATGCACGTACCGTTCCTAGAGGGCTGCTCCTCAGCAATGGGGAGTGGCTACTCGACAATGATATTATTCACGTTGGTTGTATGGCACATGCCAGACGCCTTTGCTGAATTAGTCAAACTGGCGACAAAATCAGGATTAGCTCATACTGTTTTATAATCCTTTTTTTGCCCCGGACTTGTTAGCGCATGAATTTCTAGATCCACATTATTGGAATTTGTTAAACATCTTTGTATTTTGGGCGAAGAAAAAAAGCTAAACATGTTGCTTACAATTTTTTTGCCGATCCAAACCCCACCACAACTACCCGCTGCACCAGCAGCAAGATTGAGCATGCCTGGAAGAGAGGAGCTGTATCCTACGGTAGCTATTGTAGATGCTACCATACTAGCATAATAGGTATTTTCCTTAGAAAATCCAAAAGAACTTAATATTTTAGTTGTTGCATGTGATGCTAGGAGCGAAGCCCACGAGCCTGTCATAAATGCTGAGGTAAATTGTATTACTCGAGATGCCAAATTGGCTTGTTCAACCGTAAATCCTTGTTGTATTAAACATTTGTAAACTAGTTCTGTTAATACGGTAGTGCCGGTTGCATATAATGCTGCACTAGTAAATGTAGAAATACTATCTTGAAAACTAGGTTCTGGAAGTTCTTCTGATTCGAGAAAACGATTGTCTTTATGCAATGCCGTTTCTTCAGTAACTTCATCGACTTTTATTGTATGCTCATTGATTTCATCGCTAGCAACGTTCACAAGAAATATAGAGTTATTTTCATTAAATTCAATCCGCGTACCTGAGTATGTGCTAGATGCACTATCAGTATAATTACCTGAATACATCTTTATATTCCATAAAGAGGCAGACTGTTCTGGAAGTTTTTCTACTCTAATAGTGTCACGCGCTGGATTAAAGCCAAAGGCAATATCATGCCCCATCCTTTCGGGGGAAACAATTAGCGTCGTTGCACCTTCGTTACTATCTAATGTGATTACATTATTTAAAGCGTTTGTAACAACGACATTATTGCCTTTGCAATGCGATAAAATAGCATCTTCGAATTCACCAAAGAGCACGGTATCATGGCTATCAATTTTTGTGTGATATTCATTTCCTGAATTCAAATTGACAAGTACGTCTTTCTCTGCCCCGTCAATCAACAACGTATCAACTCCACATGGATCCCATATCGTTTCCATTGTTTTATAGTTTACAAAAGTAAAAAGAATACGGAACCTAAAACTATCTACATGTGAAAGCTTTTTTGCATATTCGAAGCGTTTTATCAAGTCATAAGTATCATTGCCTTGATGTGTGGTTGGGTTTGGTCCAAACAATTCGTGCGCGGCCATAATATCGTAGATGCACGGACTAATTGGTATATAGTGAGTATCAAACTCTCCAATGTGGATCCCCATGAATCTGAATTCACTTTTGACTAGAGAATTATAATTCATATTTGAGAGTACTGTTGTTTGTGGTAAAAAACCATGTTTATATAAGCTAGTATGTGGATGCTGTAAACTAAGTAAATGGCCAACTTCGTGTATATCATCACTCAATAATTTTGCAGTGCCATATCCGCTTTTTACGTATCTAACATTTTCTTGTGGTAAAACGAAATCAGCACCGGTAAGAAGGTAGTGAGTGTAGCTTGTAGAAAAAGGTGGAGTACGTTGTATATAGGAAACATAAGCAGCAGAAGTATCTTGTGATGGATGTTGAGTTTCTAAAAATACAACACTGGGATTATTATTATCTTGAACAAAGTGGATATTGGCATAACTTTCCCATCTACGCATTGCTCTTAGCACTAAACCTCTATTTTCGTCGGATAGCGGAAAAGCACTAGAAAGTCGTTGATGTCCGCGAGCAAATAATTTAAAGCTATACGTTAATGTTAATGCTTTGCCAATACCCTGCCCCCAACTTTTATAAAGCCCTTTAGAATCATAAAGTATAGATTTAACGTAGGGATCAAGTGAAGTTTGATTAAGCTGAACATTGTACGAATCGTAATGAGTAACTTTTGATTCTAAATTTTGCATGCGTTTTACCTGAGAATAAGCTGTTAATATGATGTAAGCTTAGATTTTATAAATTGCGCAATTATAATGAAAAATATTTAAACAGTAAACAATCTATTTGTAGGAGAGACATTTTAATTTTCGCCCACTGGCAAAGATAAATGTCAAGGAATAGGTAGCAATGTAAGCAAAGATGTCTTTCCCAGAAGACTTATCCAGCAAATACGCTTACTTCTGGTGTTTGTATCGCTTTCAATGCTTGTTTGATATCCACATTGGTGACATTTTCCACCCCTGGTTGGGTTTCACTCGCGGAAAGAGATAACAATTTGGCTTGAATCAGCACTTAAGCATCATTTACGTAAAAATATCTGTTTTTTTATCCGCACCATCTATCTTCCGCTATTTTTTCATTTCTATATTTTTTTTGACGTAATCACGACATATCTTTAATAAAAATTGATACCAAATATTTTTTCAGACGAGCAAAATCATCGACTATTACATTCGGGCTCTAGGGTACGGAACATAAGTGAGTAGACCGACTAAAAAGAACGTTTATATTACCTGAACATTAAATTCATTTTTGCAAGAAAAGAAAGGCAATTAATGGTAATTAAAAAGGTTAAAAATTCAAGGTTATACAACTTGCTTGTATGCAATGAGTTACGTTACCATTGCCCCCTCATTTAATCAAATGATTGTAAAAATAACAGACAGAATTTATTTCATTGTATTGATTCTGAAATAATTTTAAAGTTGGAATTTGTAATCCGATCGAATTTTCCAAAAAATAAAAATTTCTGTACCAATAAAATCTCAACCAAAGTTGCTTTTATAATATTAACTAATCGACCTACAGAATCACTATCTTTGTTTATATTTTTATGCGCAGAGTTAATGTAATTTTTTATAAACATTTCGCTGATTAATTGATTTCCTATGTTTTTCTTTTCAAAATAACAAAAGATTTTCAAATAAATATCATTTCTATATAGGCTTGGTATTAATTTGCATTTTGATTGTTGATCTCTATATATCCAATAATTTTGGCTGTCATTTTGTATCAAATCATTTTGAGTTAACAGGATTTAAATTTTGCAAGAAACTTTCAGAATTTTTACATATTCTTTTAAAAATCATAAGTAGTTTATCCCTATTTTTTCTACTTGTTGAGTCATGAATGTAAATAAATATAGTTCATTATGTTCTCGTTACTTTTATCAATTCACTTCCAACAACTCTTACATTATTCATAGTTTCTTAGTTATCTTCAGCCTGAAAATTTAGCATTTATTAAAAAATATCCTGCGTATCAATGCATTCTTGAGTATTTAAGCAGTTCGGTCGAGACCAATGGAACATGACTTATCACTTGTTGGGTCAACTAAAGTTGGCCTTACGAATTATTGAGCGTAATGAAGCGACACTTTCGCGTTATGTTCTTAGAGGAGGAGTCGACAGTAATGTTGGCTTCTTACTCAATAATAGCTTACTTGCTAGTTCCATACCATGTGTCGCAACAGAACCATCTTGCAGCCTGAAAAAATTAAACAATTTAGAAAAACACCACTTATTAATAAACTAATGGCAATGTTCAGCGGTGATGTGTTGCATGAATTTCATCTTTCTGATTTTTTCAATGCTGTGTCTGGTAGCTTACACAATACAATCAGAGCACTAATCAGAATAAATAAAATGGCCATCCATGCCGCCATAACAAAAAACGTATCAATTAAAACACAACAAACGATGGTTAGCCCTATGATAGCCATTGTTGCTGCAAAATCGTAAAAACCTACTGCTCTTGCTGCAAAAGAAGCTTCGTAAGTTTGCATCAACAATGTTAGCCGTTCAATGCGTACGATACCCTGTAACAAAGAAAACAACAGCAAAGCAAAATAAAATATTGACCAATGAGGGATTAAAATTACTATTATTAGGGCAAATACATAGACTACAAACATGAGAATAAAAAGTATATTATGGGCGATATTGGTCAAATATTTTGTTAAATAGGTTGCTAAAAAGGCACCAATACCATAAGGGATAACCATCAAAGCATAATATATTTTAGGCAAATTAAGAAAATTATGTATATAGGATGGATATATAGCATTCTGGGCCATAATAGCGGCATAAGGCAGTACCAGTATAAAAAAATAGGTAGTTTGGGATAGTGACGTAAAAGGGATCGTTATTGAATTTTGTTTGACGTTTATGTCAATAGTTAAAGCAATTTTTTTAATTGGCGTAGGGACATAAAATAAAATGAAAAATGAGAATAAATTAATAATAAAACAAAATTGCAAAATTCCAAATAAATTCCACTCTTTTAATAAAGCAAATATTATTCCTGAAAATAAAGTGATAATTTGGCGCACCAATTCTAAATTACGATTTATCTCATGATATTTTTCTTTGTTGACAAATTGTTGTGCCAATGTAGTGCGAGCTACTTGTTCTAACCCGCGGGTTAACGCTGCATAACAGAAAACAAAAAAAAGTAAGCTACTGTTTTCATTTGATTCTACTGCCCATACAGAAAATACAGTAGTAGACATAAGATTAAACATTAAAAGACATAAATATATTTTTTTCGCAGAAAATTTATCAAGAAAATAACTAAAAAAGGGTAAAACAACCACAATTAAAATGCATGGGATAATGTTAAGCAAGCCTACATCTAGCGCCCGCCCTGTATGCTCGAATAGAGTCCAGGGCAATGCTAGCAAGATGATTCCACTGCTGCAACCTGAGCAGATACTGCTAATATATAACCAGCGGCATGCATTAGCTGGGTTAATTAGTGAATTATATTGCATAAAAA